>OLHJ01000031.1_pt1 | contig 67466 bp, 61 predicted proteins | sample 1609491 | NCBI WGS metagenome assembly OLHJ01 (sample SAMN05416861, study PRJEB24817) | seawater metagenome | isolation source: Sea water | place: Canada:Atlantic | collected 2013-11
GGTAGCGGGGGCAGGATTTGAACCTACGACCTTCGGGTTATGAGCCCGACGAGCTGCCAGACTGCTCCACCCCGCAACAAATCTTATACCTGGCTTTAGTTAGAATGATAAATCACTCTTCCAACAAACCCTTGTTTTTAAAAGATATTTTACTGAGGCAACAAAGCCACAGGCCTATTTCACAAGGGGAGCGAATTATAAGGACTAGTTGGGGCTAAGGTCAAGGTTTTACGCGGCTTTCGCGGGAATTAGGCAATTCCCGCGATTGAGGGCCAAAATCGGCTTGAGGGCCCGATTTTGAAGGTTTGGTGCCGAAGGCCGGACTTGAACCGGCACGACCAGAGGTCACTACCCCCTCAAGGTAGCGTGTCTACCAATTTCACCACTTCGGCTAATTCTATCAATGATCCTAGTTATCGCTGCCAGGTAGGTTAGGAACATCATCTCCATCGGAGGGTGTCGCCGGTGCCGAATCCAGCTGAGGCACGTCTGAAACTATCGGAGCAGGCAAGTCCTGCAACAAGGCATCGTTCGCCAATGGCGAATTCACTGCCCCACCGAGGGCTGACTGATTCTTCGCAATAACGGCCAAGGACAGGCTAGTTATGAAAAATACTGTAGCACCAACGGTTGTGGCTCGTACCAGAAAATTGCCAGAGCCAGAAGCGCCAAACACCGTCTGTGAAGCGCCTGCGCCGAAAGAGGCACCTGCGTCAGCACCCTTGCCTTGTTGCAAGAGAACCAGGCCTACTATCCCGATGGCTGCTATTACATGAACTACAACTACTATGGTTTCCATGATTCTTAATCCGCGCTTTTACAAATGGATACAAATTCTTCAGCCTTCAGTGAGGCCCCACCTACCAGACCACCATCAATGTCGGCCTGACTAAACAACTCTGTTGCATTGGCTGCCTTAACACTGCCGCCATATATAATTCTTATACCTTGCGCGACAGTCGCATTCGACTTCGCCATGTGTTCCCGCAGCACCCGATGAATTTCCTGTGCCTGCTCTTTACTAGCCGTCTTTCCTGTGCCGATTGCCCAAATAGGCTCATAGGCTAGAACCGCGGATTGTAGTGCCTCTATTCCCGCCGCCTCTATAACTGCATCTAGCTGTGCCAGCACAACGTCGGCGCTAGCTCCTTGCTCTCGCTGCGCCAATGACTCACCCACACACAATATGGGAATCAATCCGCTTGCTTGGGCCGCCTTAAATTTGGCAGCAACTGCTTGATCTGTTTCTGCAAAAAGTTCACGCCGCTCAGAGTGACCTACTATAACGTAGTTAACTCCATATTCAGCCAGCATGGGCGCTGAAACCTCACCGGTGAAAGCACCTTCAGGCTCTGCAAATAGGTTCTGTGCAGCCAGTTTCAGGTGATTAGCACCTTTACTAGCGCATAGTTCAGCGGCAAGGCCTATGTGTAGCAGCGTCGGTCCAATCGCTATCTCGACCTGCGCCAAGCCTGCACTACCGGCGGCTACACCCTCTATCAGCTGCCGTACCTGAGTACGGGAACCATGCATCTTCCAATTTCCAACAACCAATTTCTGACGCATGCTTACAAATCCAGAAAAGCGAACAATTGAACATTCTAGAACTGCCCGCCAAAACGGGCGCCAATACTAACTAAGATACAGGGGTCTTGCAACACGGCAACGCTGTCTCAGGCTGCGGCTCCAACTTCTTTTTCAACAACTTCCGCCAACTCTTCAGCCAGCGTCCGGACTTCTGCCGCATCCTCTCCCTCTACCATTACCCTTACAACGGGCTCTGTACCAGAAGGTCGTAGTAGGACTCGCCCCTTAGAACCTAACTTTGACTCCACATCGGCGACTGCCTTTTGCACCCTATCGCTGCCTGCTAGATCTGCGGAGTCCGCGATTCTCACATTCACCATGGATTGAGGATACTTGTTCAACTTACTGATTAATTCGGCCAATGAACTCTGGCTGCTTGAAATTGCAGACAGGGCTTGTAAGGCTGAAACTATGCCATCGCCCGTCGTCGTCTTATCCAAACAAATAATATGTCCTGATGATTCACCGCCAAGGCTCCAACCACGCTTTAATAGCTCTCGCATCACGTAGCGATCTCCAACTGCGCTTCTGGCAAAGGGTATATCGAGGGAATCCAGAGCCTGCTCAAGACCTAAATTACTCATCAACGTACCAACAACTCCACCAAAATCAATATTCTGACGGCGCCTGTCGCGCGCGATGACATACAGTATCTCATCGCCATCGACGATATTGCCGAGGTGATCAACCATAGCCACGCGATCACCATCACCATCGAATGCAATACCGATATCTGCTTCTTCTTTAAGCACAGTTTCGGCTAGCAACTCCGGGGACGTGGAACCTCTGTTCTCATTAATGTTCAATCCGTCTGGACTGACACCTATCGCTGTAACCGTGGCACCGAGCTCTTCGAAAACACTAGGCGCAATGTGATAGGTAGAGCCATGCGCACAATCGAGCACGATCTTCAGCCCAGTGAATTTCATGTCTGTATTAATTCGGCTCTTACAGAATTCGATATACCTGCCCGCAGCATCGGTGACGCGGGAGGCTTTGCCTAGGGACTGCGGAGGAACAGTTGAGATGGTTTTCGACAGCTGTTCTTCTATCGCAAATTCAACATCATCGGCCAACTTACTACCATCGCCCGCAAAAAATTTGATCCCGTTGTCCTGAAAAGAATTATGCGAGGCGCTTATGACAATGCCCGCCTGGGCACGCAAGGTCCGCGTCAAGTAGGCAATCGCGGGAGTGGGCATGGGACCAAGTAGGTTGATATCGACGCCTGCCGCAGTCACTCCTGCCTCCAGCGCCGCTTCGAACATGTAGCCGGAGATGCGTGTGTCTTTCCCGATAAGAATCTTGTTTCGCGCCCCGCCCTTCTTTGCAAATACGGTTCCTGCAGCCCAGCCGAGCTTGAGCATGAAATCGGGAGTTATCGGTGAAGTTCCTACAGCACCGCGAATGCCGTCGGTACCAAAATATTGTTTTTCTCTTTTTGTCATATCGATCTTACTCGGCGCTTGAATAGGCTGAGTTTACTCTAATTGCATCCATGGTGGCAGCAACATCGTGAGTGCGTATAACCTTTGCGCCAGAGATCAACGCGAAGGTCGTTGCCGCGATGGAGCCTGCCAAACGTTTATCGACAGCGCGCCCAGTTACTGCGCCAATCATGGATTTACGCGAGACACCGACAAGCATTGGAAGCTCTAGCCCTGAAAAATGGGTAAGTTTTTTTAGCAGAAGATAGTTATGCTCAACCGTCTTGCCAAAACCGAAACCCGGATCGATAAGCAATCGGCTGCGTGGTATGCCCTGAGCTGAACAGCTCTCTACTCGCCCCCTGAGAAACTCGAATACCTCCTCCACTACACTTTCATAACTAGCTTGGGACAAATTGTTCTGCATCGTGCTTGGCTTCCCCTGCATGTGCATTAAGCAGACCGCCGCCTTGCTCGCGCTTACCGCCTCTATTGCGCCGGGAGTCGAGAGAGCGCGCACATCATTGATGAGCTCAGCACCACTACTAATCGCCTCGCGCATCACAGTTGCCGAGCTCGTATCGGCCGAGATGCAAACATCCAACCTTGCGCGAATCGCCTCAATGATGGGAATTACCCTATCCAGCTCTTCCTGTTCCGACACCAAAGCGGCGCCTGGCCGCGTTGACTCCCCACCCACATCAATGAATACAGCACCCTCGCCAACCATAGCCTCGGCGCGGGAAAGAGCCTTATCGATATCGAGCTGGAAGGAGTCAGTGCCTAGCTTCTGTAATTCGGCACCATCTGAGAAGGAGTCAGGTGTAGCGTTTATAATACCCATGCAGACAGGAGAAGACAGATCAATCTGTCGTTCTCCTGCTGTAAGGTTTTCAATCAAGACGGGAGTAGCAGTCGAGACTAGTGTTCGCTAGCCGGACCACCGATCGTGCCGGAATTATCAACATCTTCCTCTTTAACTTCAGCCGCGCTTGAACCACCGCTGTCTGAATTACTGGAATCGGTATCTGACCAATCCGCTGGAGGTCTTGGCTTTTCGCCTTTCATGATGTCATCGATTTGATCAGCATCGATAGTCTCATACTCCATCAAGGCGTCTTTCATCAATTCCAATTGCTCTCTATGATCTTCTAGTATTTTTTCTGCCCGGCCATAACATTCATCGACGATCTTACGTACTTCCACATCGATCGCTATTGCCGTATTGCCAGAAAAAGACTGCGATTGTGAAGCGGCCGAACGACCTAGGAAAACCTCACCCTCATCTTCGGAGTAAAGCAGCGGACCCAACTCTTCCGACAAGCCCCACTTAGTGACCATATTCCGCGCCATCTCTGTCGCTCGCTGAATATCATTGGAAGCTCCAGTAGTTACACCGTCCTTTCCCAATGTTATTTCTTCTGCGATTCGTCCGCCGTAAAGACTGCAGATCTGACTCAAGATAGTCCGCCGACTTATACTGTAACGATCTTCCTCGGGTAGAAACATTGTAACGCCCAATGCGCGACCGCGAGGAATAATGCTGACCTTGTAGACAGGATCATGATCCGGCACCAATCGCCCAACGATCGCATGACCCGACTCATGATAAGCCGTATTCATTCTTTCTTTATCTGACATCACCATCGATTTGCGTTCTGCGCCCATCATGATTTTGTCTTTCGCTTTCTCGAACTCTTCCATAGTAACGAGACGCTTAGCCGCTCTGGCGGAAAAAAGCGCCGCCTCATTCACCAAGTTGGCGAGATCAGCTCCGGAGAATCCCGGTGTGCCGCGCGCGATAACGCCGGCCTTAACATTGTCATCAATAGGGACTTTACGCATATGTACTTTGAGGATTTGCTCGCGACCGCGAATATCTGGCAACCCAACTACCACCTGCCGATCGAATCTACCTGGGCGCAAAAGTGCCGGGTCCAATACATCAGGCCTGTTTGTTGCGGCAACAACGATCACGCCGTCGTTAACTTCAAAGCCATCCATCTCAACCAACAGTTGATTCAGTGTCTGCTCGCGTTCGTCGTGCCCGCCGCCTAAACCAGCGCCACGATGACGACCAACAGCATCGATCTCGTCGATGAAAATAATACAAGGTGCCTGCTTCTTCGCTTGCTCGAACATATCGCGCACACGAGACGCACCTACGCCCACAAACATCTCAACAAAATCAGAACCTGAAATGGAGAAGAAAGGCACTTTGGCTTCACCGGCAATAGCTTTAGCCAACAAAGTTTTACCCGTGCCCGGCTGACCGACCATCAGAATGCCGCGAGGAATTTTACCGCCTAGCCGTTGGAACTTATCTGGCTCGCGCAAGAACTCAACCAGCTCCTGAACATCTTCTTTCGCCTCATCGACTCCGGCCACATCTGCAAACGTTACTTTAATCTGATCTTCGCCCAAGAGCTTCGCTTTGCTCTTACCGAAGGACATCGGGCCACCCTTACCTCCAGCACCGCCACCTTGCATCTGCCTCATGAAGAAGAGGAAAAGCGCGACAATAATTAAAATCGGGAATATGGAGAGCAGTAAATCTGTCCAAATGCTACGTTGCTCCGGCTCGTTAGCCGTTACCTCGACATCATTCTCAAACAAGTCATTCAACAGCTGATCGTCACCAATTAGCGGCATGACCGAACGAAACTGCGTGCTATCGCTGCGCACGCCCGTAATATTTATACCTGCGAGCTCGACCCGTTGTACTCGACCCGAGCGAACTTCCCGGATAAATTCGGAGTAATTGATGCTGTCTTCTCGAGGTTCCTGATTAATGTTCTGGAATACCGTGAGCAGGACTCCGGCAATAATCATCCAAAGAATCAGGTTTTTTGCCATATCATTCAAGGGTTTATCCCCCAGTGGTTATAGAATTTTGTTAGTAGAGCGCCAGTAGGCGGTCGGCGAAGAGAGCTCATATAAGGGCCCAATTCTAATGAACATAGAGATTATTGCACGTGAATTCAGTCTAAGCCCCGAAAACCGGTGGCCAATAGATAGATTTCACTCGATCTAGCCCTGGAGGCCTTAGGCTTCCTGACCTTCACACTACTAAAGCTACGCTTAAGCTGCTTTTGTAGATCTTCGCAACCTTCACCATGGAAAACTTTAGCTAAAAAACCCCCTTCAGGCTTTAAAACAGTTGTGGCGAGGTCTAGAGCCAGTTCAGCTAGATACATCACCCGAGGGAGATCAATGTCTTTCATACCACTCATATTGGGTGCCATGTCCGATATTACAAGGTCTGCCTGCTGGTCTTTGAGCAACTCTAGTAAACGCTCCAAGACTGCGTCCTCAGTAAAATCACCTTGTAGGAATTCGACTCCCGGCAGAGAGTCGATAGGCAGGATATCACTGGCTATCACTTGCCCCTTCTCGCCTACGAGGTTCGCGGCCACCTGAGACCAACCGCCGGGTGCTGCGCCGAGATCAACAACGGTCATCCCTCTTTTGATCAGCTTGTCTTGCTCCTGAATCTCAAGTAGCTTGAAGCTAGCCCTCGAACGGTAGCCCTCTTCCTTCGCGCGACGCACATAGACATCGTCGAAATGCTCTTTTAGCCACTGCTTGCTGGTCTTTGATCGCCCCATTAACCTGAACCCACTAAATCCCTATCATTAGCTTTCATTGCTATTTCTGCGTTTATTAATCACTTGAGTTCCGCTAGAATCCGCTTCCCTACTAGAAAGACGCCGCGAACCCAACTCGGGTCTCACATGGAACTATCATGACATTAAGTAACACGGCCAAGAAACAGTATCGAGCCATCGGTCACAATTTGAACCCAATCATTACGATTGCGCAAAAAGGCTTGAGCGAAAACATTCGATTGGAACTTGAACGCGCCCTTACCGATCATGAGCTCATCAAGATTAAGCTCGTAGCGGCCGACCGCGACTCCAAGAAAGAACTTGTAGCTACTATCTGTCAGGAATTTAAATCTGAGTGCGTACAAAGCATCGGACACACGGCGTTATTGTACAGAAAAGCCAAGAAGCATGATGGACGGTTGTCCAACATTAAGCGAAAGTCCGTCTAGCACCAAAAACTTATATATGCTGAACCTTATCGATCTCGTATTCGATATCACCGGCGGGCGCATTCACAACAATCTCATCACCCTCATGTTTACCCATGATCGCTCGAGCAATTGGCGAGCTTACTGATATCTTTCCCTTCGGCACATCAGCCTCGTCTTCACCAACAATCTGATAGATCACGGTGGCATCGGTTTCGATGTTTATAAGCGTCACCGTCGTGCCAAAGATTACTCGGCCGGTTGCATCTATCTTGGTGACATCAATCACCTGCGCCTCAGCCAATTTACCTTCAATTTCTCCAATACGCCCCTCGCAGAAACTCTGCTGCTCTCGCGCCGCATGATACTCAGCGTTTTCCTTAAGATCGCCATGCTCTCTCGCCTCAGCGATGGCCTTGATGATCTTCGGGCGTGTTTCTGATTTCAGCTCGCTCAGTTCCTCGCGTAATCGCTCAGAACCTTCGACTGTCATTGGTACTCTGGACATAATTTTTCCGTTTTTATTTCACTGCGTTATAAGCTATTAGAGCTAATAAAATAGAACTAACGAGAATAGATAGCACGGCAGTATGAAAACTGCCGTGCCACAACTTTGGGGCCAATCTAATTCAGAGCAGCGTGAAGGTCTTGAATTGTGTATACCGACATATTGCCACTGAAGGATAGTGCTTCGCAAACCGCGAGTGCGCCAGCTACCGTTGTCGTACAGAACACTCTGTGTCTTAGGGCAGTGCGCCTAATGATGGAAGAGTCCAATATCGCCTGCTTGCCTTCAGTGGTATTGACGATCAATTGTATCTCGTCATTTTTTAACATATCGACTATATGCGGTCTACCTTCGGCAACTTTATTGACACCCATCACTTCGAGTCCAGCTTCTTCAATAACAGCCGCCGTGCCATGTGTGGCGGCTATCGAATAACCCAACTCCAGCAACTTCTTCGCCACCTCCGCAATATACGGCTTGTCTGCATCGCGTACACTCAAGAAGGCATTACCTTTTTTCTCAAAGAATTCACCAGCACCCATTTGCGCCTTAGCGTAGGCTTCTGCGAATGTTTTACCAACACCCATCACCTCACCCGTGGACTTCATCTCTGGTCCGAGTATCGGGTCGACACCAGGAAACTTATTGAACGGGAATATCGCCTCTTTTACAGCAAAAGTCTTCGGGATTATTTCTTTTGTAAAGCCCTGCTCCTTCAACGTTTGACCGACCATGCACCGCGCGGCAACTTTGGCTAAGGAGAGACCGATACATTTTGAAACGAACGGTACTGTACGTGAGGCCCGAGGATTTACTTCGATAATATAAATCTCGCCATCCTGATAGGCGAGCTGGGTATTCATCAAGCCTACAACCCCCAACTCTAATGCAAGTGCACTAACCTGTTCGCGAATCTTGTTCTGTACATCCATAGGCAGATTATAGGGAGGCAAAGAGCAAGCCGAGTCACCAGAGTGAATGCCTGCCTGCTCGATATGTTGCATGATTGCACCTACGACTACTTGCTCGCCGTCGCAAACCAGATCGACATCTATCTCAATCGCCGCACTCAAAAAATAGTCCAGCAAGACAGGGCTATCGTTAGACACCTTAACCGCATCATGCATGTAACGATCGAGTTCTTCTTCGTTGTAGACGATTTCCATGGCACGTCCGCCCAGCACATAGGAAGGTCGCACCACTAATGGATAGCCGATTTTATTTGCTGCCTCGATGCTTTCTTCAACGCTGCGCACAGTGCTATTAGGTGGCTGCTTCAGGCCTACCTTCTCGATCAACTGCTGGAATCTTTCTCTGTCCTCGGCGCGGTCGATAGCATCGGGGCTTGTACCGATGACCGGCACTCCAGCATCTTCCAAGCGCTTCACAAGGTTCAGCGGTGTCTGTCCACCGAACTGAACGATCACACCCTTAGGCTTCTCCAACTGAACCACTTCGATTACATCTTCAAAAGTCAGTGGCTCGAAGAACAGTCGATCTGAAATGTTGTAGTCAGTAGATACGGTTTCAGGATTGCAGTTGACCATAATGGTCTCGTAGCCGTCTTCGCGCATAGCTAACGCAGCATGCACGCAGCAATAGTCGAATTCGATTCCCTGACCAATACGATTCGGCCCGCCGCCTAGCACCATAATCTTATCTCTGTCGGAAGGCTCGGCCTCACATTCTTCTTCGTAGGTTGAATACATATAGGCTGTCGAAGAAACAAATTCTGCTGCACAGGTGTCTACCCGCTTGTACACGGGGCGAACTCCCAAATCATGTCGTCTCGATTGCACTGCCAGCTCGGGAATTTCCAACACCTGGCTCATGCGCTTATCTGAGAAACCTTTTCTCTTCAGCTTACGCATAAGGTCATAATCGATTTCTTCGAGAGACATCTCTGCGAGCTTTCTCTCATCATTGATTAGGTCTTCAATCTGCACGAGGAACCAGCGATCAACCCCCGTCAGGTCGTGAACTGTATCGAGAGGCCAACCTGCCCGGAAGGCATCTGCGATGTACCAGATACGCTCCGCACCCGGTTCGGTGAGCTCTCTAGTTAGGATCGCTTTGGCATCACTTAACTTAAGATTGAGCACTGGATCAAAACCACACATCCCGACCTCAAGCCCGCGCAGTGCCTTGTGCAGAGACTCTTGGAAGGTTCGCCCGATAGCCATAACTTCACCAACTGACTTCATCTGAGTTGTCAGTCGATCATTCGCTTCTGGGAATTTTTCGAAGGTAAAGCGAGGAATCTTGGTCACAACATAGTCGATTGACGGCTCGAAAGATGCTGGTGTTGCTCCGCCGGTAATTTCGTTACGCAGCTCATCAAGCGTAAAGCCAATGGCAAGCTTCGCAGCGACTCTAGCAATGGGAAAACCAGTAGCCTTAGAAGCGAGTGCTGAAGAACGTGACACTCTAGGGTTCATTTCGATAATAACTAGACGACCATCCGCAGGATTAATACCAAACTGAACATTAGAGCCGCCTGTCTCTACACCGATCTCTCGCAAAACGGCGAGAGAGGCATTTCGAAGGATTTGATATTCCTTGTCGGTCAGCGTCTGCGCAGGGGCGACAGTAATCGAATCCCCCGTGTGCACACCCATCGCATCGAAATTCTCGATGGAACAAACAATGATGCAATTATCATTAGTATCACGCACCACCTCTAGCTCGTATTCTTTCCAGCCGATTAGCGACTCATCAATGAGTAGTTCATTGGTAGGCGAAAGCTCCATGCCGCGCTGGCAGATTTCATCGAACTCTTCTTTGTTATAGGCGATTCCACCGCCAGTTCCACCCATGGTGAAAGACGGTCGGATGATGCAGGGGAAGCCCACTTTCTCGAGTGCCTCATGCGCCTGCTCCATGTTGCAGGCAATACCGTGCTGAGGCGTTTCCAATCCAATCTTCTGCATGGCTTGGTCGAAAAGCTCCCGGTCTTCAGCCTTGTCGATTGCTTCGCAGTTCGCGCCAATAAGCTCGACATTGTACTTGTCCAAAATGCCGTGTCGGTTTAGATCCAATGCACAGTTAAGTGCAGTCTGCCCACCCATGGTAGGGAGGATAGCGTCGGGCTTCTCCTTCTCGATTATCTTCTCGACCATGCGCCAATTTATGGGCTCAATGTAGGTAGCATCAGCCATTACGGGATCGGTCATGATAGTGGCAGGATTCGAGTTAACTAGAATGACTCGCAGGCCTTCTTCCTTAAGTGCCTGGCAAGCCTGCGCACCTGAGTAGTCGAATTCACATGCTTGCCCGATTACGATGGGGCCGGCACCTAGGATTAATACACTCTTTATTTCAGTTCTTCGTGGCATAGTCGCGTTGTCTGTACCTTGTAGTTAGTCCTGCTTTGCAGTCACTGGTTAAAACGTTTTGTCGAAATGGTGAAACTGTTAGTTGCTAGCTTTGATTGGCCATCAACTCGATAAAATGATCGAACAACGGCGCCACATCGTGTGGGCCTGGGCTTGCTTCCGGATGCCCCTGGAAGCCAAATGCTGGCTTATCTGTGCGCTCTATCCCCTGCAAGGAGCCATCAAATAGAGACTTATGTGTGGCAACCAAATTGTCGGGAAGCGTTTTCTCGTCGACAGCGAAGCCGTGGTTTTGGCTGGTAATCATTACCGTGCCATCTTTCAGGTCTTGCACCGGATGGTTCGCGCCATGATGACCCAAAGTCATCTTCACCGTGCTGGCACCACAGGCTAGCGCCAGCAACTGGCAGCCTAGGCAGATGCCGAATAGTGGGATGCCCTGCTCTAGAATCTCCGCTATCGCCGCGATGGCATAATCACATGGCTCGGGGTCTCCCGGACCGTTCGAGAGGAAAATACCATGGGGCTTCATAGCCAGCACTTCGCTCGCTGGTGTCTGTGCAGGCACAACGACCACTTCGCAATCGCGATCGACCAACATACGGAGAATATTGTTCTTAACGCCGAAGTCGTAGGCAACGATCTTGAAACGATTGTCGGAGTCTACTTTGTATCCAGACTCGAGCTCCCAAACGCCACCCTTCCAATCGAAGCTTTCTTTAACGCTGACCTCTTTAGCGAGATCCATACCTTTTAATCCTGGGAATTCATTAGCGAGCTTCGACGCCTCTGCCTCACCGCCTGCTTCAAGTGCTGCCCCAGAAAGGATGCAGCCATTCAGCGCACCTTTGTCGCGAAGTAAACGGGTGAGCCGGCGCGTATCGATCTCGGCGATAGCAACAACGTTTCTCTCTTTTAGAAATTCATCGAGGGACTGTTCATTACGCCAGTTGCTTGCCAGCAAAGGCAGGTCACGAATAACAAGACCAGAAGCCCAAACCTGACTGGACTCATTGTCTTCTGCATTGGTACCAGTATTGCCGATGTGGGGATAGGTGAGAGTGACGATCTGTTTCGCATATGAAGGGTCAGTGAGAATTTCCTGATAACCCGTCATAGAAGTATTAAAAACCACTTCGCCACTGGAGCTTCCCTCTGCCCCAATTGCAACACCATGAAATACGCTACCGTCTTCTAATGCAAGTACCGCTAACCCAGCCACTTTTTCTCCTAAATACTCTTCAACGTTGTATTAATTTCGGGCGAAAAAAAGCGGAATGAAGAATCTCCTCACTCCGCTTTTTAATCAATTTGTTCTGTTTTCAGCATTGTCATACTGAGCGAGTATTCTATAGATACATGCCCCATCTTGTCTACGGCGAACTGGCGAAAAAGTTAGTTAGAAGTAAAAAATATGCATCCGATCTTCATGCCAAACAGTTACAACTTAATTAGCCCTAATCTCTGTGAGCCTATTGAATTGGCGTCGCCTTCCTTAGCGACAAAGCGGGCTGCTTTTACAGCTTCAGTTACAGCTCCAACACATCCTGCATCGAATACAGGCCACTCTCTTTCTCAGCTATCCACTTCGCAGCGCGGACGGCACCGCTAGCGAAAGTCATACGACTGCTGGCCTTGTGTGTTATCTCAACCCGCTCACCCAGCCCCGCAAAAGTCACCGTGTGATCACCTACAATGTCACCGGCTCTTATTGTAGTGAAGCCGATAGTGCTGCGATCTCTTTCCTCGCTGATGCCTTCTCTGCCGTAAACTGCACACTCTTCAAGATCTCTATCGAGTGTGTCAGCAATAACCGCTCCCATCTTCAGAGCCGTCCCAGAAGGCGCATCCTTCTTGTAGCGGTGGTGAGCCTCGGTAATCTCTATATCAACCTCATCACCAAGCACTCGTGCTGCTTGCTCCAATAATTTAAGACAGAGATTGACCCCTACGCTCATGTTAGGAGCAACCAGAATAGGGATATTTTCCGCGGCTGTTTCGATGGCTTGCTGCTGCTCGCCAGATAGGCCAGTTGTTCCGATTACCATAGCCTTGTTGTTCGCCTGGCAGTAGGCAAGGTGACTCATGGTCGCCTCGGGTGAGGTGAAATCGATGAGCACGTCGAAGTCCGATTGTCCCGCACCTAACTCAGCCACTGTTTCTACGCCAATCGCAGCACCGACTGCTAATAAGCCAATATCCACACCCAGCGCAGGATCGTCAGCAAGCACCGTGGCCACTGAGACACACATTGCATTGCTGTTCTGGCTGACTGCCTCAACAAGGGTTTGACCCATACGGCCGGCAGCACCAACGATAGCGACTTTTATCATAGTTCAGTCCAGATATTTTGAATGGAGTGCAGTATACAGTGGCTCCCGCACAAGCTAAACCTCGATAAGTCACTGGACCGCCGCCCCTCCTCGGTCCAGTTCAAAGCCGACCACAGAGCAAAACACTTGAGGAAGAGTGCCAACTTAGGCACACTCTCTGCGCACAGCAACCCCTGCCGGTGAAAACGAATACGCCAGCTGGACCGGCCAAGTCATTGGCCTACGACCCTGCTGAAGCGACAAAGATTCGCGGCAAATCAGGCCAAAATTAAAATTACTCAATTCAGCGAAAAATAATGAGCGAAATTCCGGTCTTAAAGGGGAATACGAAGAAACAGCGCTACGAGTCCCTTGTGGCGGCGCTGTATCAGGACGTATTTCGTTACGCCTTATGGATCTGCAAAAACAAGCCGATGGCGGAAGATCTCGTTCAGGAAACTTTTTTGCGCGCTTGGCGGTCTCTTGAGAGCCTGCAGAACGACAAAGCCGCCAAAGCATGGCTGTTTACCATTCTCAGGAGAGAGAACGCGAGGCAATATGAGCGCTATCGTCCTGAACTAGTCGACATAGATGACCAAAGCATTGCGGAGAGCGACAGCAACGAACCCGACAGTAAGATGGATCGAGAGCTGTTGCACAATGCGATAAAACGGCTCGAAAGTGAATATCGCGAACCTTTGCTCCTGCAAGTCATAGGCGGCTTTAGCGGCAAAGAGATAGCCGAGATACTAGATCTCAACAACAACACAGTCATGACTAGATTGTTTCGAGCACGCAGCAAGCTCAAAACAGAATTCGGCCTAAGCACCGAAATAGACGAAGACTGAGATAGACGAGAAGAGCTGAGAGTCACATGAGCTCGGATCAAATTTCAACGATAATAAAAAGTAGATTACTACCACAAATTGATGCCTACGAGGCTTAAAAATGGATGAATTAGAATTTCGCAAGCGCGTTTACGCGAACCCAAGAGATCTCGATGACGAGATCCTAGAGGCTGCTCGCGCCAATCCTGATTATCAAAAGATTGTGGATGAAACCCTAGCATTCGAAGATTCTCTCGGCTCACTAATCGAGGGATCCGAAACGCCAGAAGGCCTGATGGAGCAACTGCTATCGCTTCCAGAAGCCGATGAAATTGAAGCCGCACCGGCTAGCTCTAAGGTAATTCCCATTCGCGGGACGAAGCAGAGCTTCTTTCAATACTACGCCATAGCCGCAAGCCTAATCCTTGCCGTAAGCATCGTATTCTCTCTCAGCGTCAATGGCGGACCTTCGCCTGCCGACGTTGTATTCGGCAATGAACTACTCGCCCATCTGCACCATGACATCGAAGAGATCGACGATATCACTAATGGTGAGACTTACGCGGTGCTGGACTTAGACGAGGTCAACACCTCGATGGCGAATGCGGGAACACGGTTGGTAAGCTACAACCCAGCGCAAGGCTTCGATGTGAGATCTGCCAAGCCCTGCGAAATTCTTCCAGCCTACCAGAGCGCGCACCTCGTGCTAGAAGGTAGTCAGGGCGCTGTTAGCGTAATCGTTATTAACAACAGCCCGGTTGATGTCGAATTCAGCATTCACGACGATCGGTTCAACGGTATCGTCCTCCCCATGGAGCAGGGAAACATGATCCTCGTGGGCGAGAAGAACGAAGACCTGAACCAGTACGCTTCTATGTTTTCAGAGAACGTCGAGTGGGTAATCTAGCACCCGCATAGCATCAACCAGAATTAGAACTGCTCAGCACTCATTGCCATGAGCGACTCGGCGCCACTGGTTATTTCAACCAACAATGATTCCGTTCGGGGCAGCAATCTCTGCATGAAAAATTGCCCAGTTTTCACAAGGGAATCCGTGTATTGCGCATCCGCTGACTCTGAACCTTGATCTACAAGGGCCGCCGCCAAAATCCTCTGCCACATGTAGCAATACAACACTAAGCCCATCAACTCCATATAACTATATGAGGCGGCACCAACGATGTTGGGATCGTCACCGCTTCTCGCCAATACCGATGAAGTCGCCTCTTGCAAACAGCTTCGACATTTCTGGAAAGCAAGCAGATAAGGCTGCATCGCCACTACATCTTTCTGACTAGCCACGAACTCATCCATCTCACGTGAGAGAACTTCGAGCAACTCACCGTTACTGCGGACGGTCTTGCGCCCCATAAGATCGAGCGCCTGAACGCCATTCGCGCCTTCGTAGATCTGTGCGATTCTTGCATCACGTACATTCTGCTCTAGCCCCCACTCAGCCACATAACCATGCCCGCCCAGCACTTGCTGGCCCAGCACGCAGGCTTCAAAGCCGCGATCAGTGCAATAGGCTTTCTGCACAGGAATTAGCAGCGCCACCAGCTGCCCTGCCTTCTTGCGAGCGGCGTCATCTGAATGGAAACGAGATATATCCAACTGACTCGCCGCGTACAAAGACAGGGCGCGCCCGGCTAAAACATTAGCCCGCATCGTCAGCAGCATTCTTCGCACATCGGGATGCACAATGATTGGGTCTGCATTTTGTTCCGGCTGCAACGCTCCCGCCGCGGCTCTACCCTGTATTCTATCCTTCGCATACTCAGAGGCGATTTGATAGGAGGCGTCGGCTAAGCCATTCCCCTGCAGTCCCATCGACAAGCGCTCGTAATTCATCATAGTGAACATATGAGAGAGGCCCTGATTTTCTTCACCGACCAAGTAACCCACTGCCGAATCGAAATTCATTACACAAGTTGCCGATGCCTTGATACCCATCTTGTGCTCAATAGAGCCACAAGCCACGGTGTTGCGCTCACCCGTTAACGCACCCGACTCATCCACCAAAAACTTGGGAACAAGAAACAGCGAGATCCCTCGCGGGCCTGCAGGTGCATCGGGTAATTTTGCTAGAACCAGGTGAATAATATTCTCTGTAAGATCATGCTCGCCAGCTGTAATAAATATTTTAGTGCCGCTGAGGAGATAGCTGCCATCTGACTGCGGCTCTGCTTTAGTCTTAATCATGCCAAGATCGGTTCCAGCGTGAGACTCGGTTAGACACATCGTGCCGGACCAATTACCGGAGTACATCTGTGGCAGATAACGCTGTTTCAACTCATCGCTGCCGTGTTGGCTCAGGGTGAGTGTCGCGCCCGTATTAAGAATCGTATATAGCGCGAAAGAGGAATTTGCAGCGAATGACATTTCTTCAATTACGGCAGAAAGCATCTTAGGCATGCCCTGACCACCGTAGTTCACATCGCCAGTTAAGCTCGACCACCCACCTTCGGCAAAGGCTTTATAGGCCTCCTTAAAGCCCTTTGGGGTGGTTACTTCACCCTTTTCAAACTGACAGGCTTCAGCATCACCACTCTGGTTGATTGGGGAGAGCAGCCCCTCCGCAATCTTTCCCGCCTCTTCAACGATAGCGGTAATCAAGTCTTCAGTGACTTCTGCCGTATCCGGCATGCCAGCGAATAACTGCTCTACATTGAAAACATTGTTTAGTAGAAACTGAATATCTCTCAGCGGTGCTCTGTAAGTAGCCATTTCTTTGTTCCCCAACAAAAATTTTATATCGAGGCGTGATTATAGGGGATGCTAGCCACAACAGGTACTCTGTAATTGGCCGAAAATTCAGGGGTTCACCCAGCTCTAGCTATACTTTAGCTAACAACTCAAAGTGCAGGTGTGAGATTTAGTCTATGTTTTATCAATTTCTGCGGGCGATTCGCTGCGCACTACCAACTAGCTGCATCGTTTGCGGGCAAGTTGCAGAGACAGACCACAGTATCTGCAATGACTGTGGAAGCGAGCTACCCAAACTCAGTGATTGCTGCCAACGCTGTGGCATCGAACTAAACGGCCGGCTAAGCCATGATAGATGCTGCGCCAGCTGCCAACTCTCCCCTCCAAGCTTCGATTCCTGTACTGCCGCATTTCCCTATGTCTCACCTATCAATAAATTGATTGCCGATTTCAAGTTCTCCGCTCGCTTTGACATCGGCTACTCACTATCAAGGACCTTGGCGAGTGCGTTCAATGCCTACTACACTGGAATGGACAAACCTGAGCTGCTACTGCCAGTTCCCTTGCACGAGAGCCGACTACGCTCACGAGGATTTAATCAGGCGAATGAGATAGGCAAGGTCCTTGCTAAGTACTGCGCAGTGCCCCTCTCCCACAGCACACTAAGCAAGGTTCGAAATACCGAGCCCCAAAGCTCAATGAACTCGGTCGCAGCTAGAGCGAAAAATTTACGCAAGGCTTTTACTGTAAGTGGAATGGCCGAGCTTTCCGGCGTGACACATATCGCACTAATCGATGATGTAGTGACGTCGATGGCTACAACTCAAACCATCTCGAGAATGCTGCGAGAGCAACAAGATTGTAGGATTGATGTGTGGTGTCTTGCGCGAACGAGGCTTTAGGTCGTTTTTTATAGGGAGAGTTCTCTAGCTAAGCTTGAGCCTAGCCTAGGGATATTGACAGCAAAGGAAGCATCCTACACAGACAAAAGTAAGAACTTAGCCGTCTATAGGCTCGAATTGTGATTAGCAGCACACTCACATCCTCAGCAGAACCTATAATTAGCCCCATACGGTATGACTCTCCTCAGTGGCCTGAGTTGGCACTGAACATTCCGAGTTTTTATTTTTTAGAGCAGATTTAACCCCGAATTTTTTTCGGGGTTTTTTTTGGAAAAAAATAAGCTGTAACTTAATGGGCAACTAAGGAGGTAACTAAAAAAGGCAGGACTCAGAACTGGTACTTGATAGAGCCATAAGCCACTCGACCATTCTGATCCAGAATGCGGGTGGTTGAATTTAGAATCTGCGCAGTCTTCTCATCAAAGATATTGCGAATACCAAATGAAATTATTGCGCGATCATGTAAGCCCGTCTTTACACTATAGCCATACTCAAGATCGAAGGTAGTGATGTTATCAACTAGCTCGTTGATTTCATCCATATTCAATTCACTGATATCTTTAAATGAATCGAAATAATTCGTAATAGCACTGGCGGTGTGATTTCCAAATTGCCACGAGAGCATTAGACTGCTCTGCAATTCCGGACTAATTAGTCTTTCATCTATTTCGGCGATATCGGAAGTCGCGAAGTCTAAAAGCGCACCATTGTTCTCGAACTCATCAACATAGGTAGTCGTGGAGCGGAGGGTGAACTGGCCAAAACGATTAGTATCCCAAACGTAGGAAGCGCCTAGATCGAATCCGTTCGATTCGACATTGGTCCCCAAAAGAGGGCTATCGATATTGAATTCAGTGATTGCCGAATCGTCAATGTAAAGACTGCTTAAACCGCCCTGCCAGCTGCTATTAGTAGCAGCCGCCGGCGCCTCATCAATCTGCATCTTCCAAGCATCTGCGCTGACGCTTAGGCCCGTGATCGGCTCAAGCTGCATACCGAGGTTGAAACTCAAGGCATCATCAACAACAGCGCCTTGAAAATCTTTCTGCTCGACACTTCTGGCTATGCTCAAAAGTGGCGCCTGCTCATTTAGGATAGAACTGGGCGCGATACGGAAGATGGCACTAGCTGCTTGATTACTTGTAGGCTCGTCTATTAGAGAATAACCATCCTGAGCCATAGCAGACGAGCCCATACAGGCTATTCCGAGCAGTAGCGAGATCATCGCCGGCGCATTTTGTGGATGATTAATTTTCATTATTCTCAATCTGTTTTCAAAAACTTAGTGTGGAGCCACTCGGGCATTCGCCACGAACAAACATATTCCTAAAGCAACTCTGGAATGTTAGCACCATCACAGGGCAAAGAATATTGATTTGTAACGCAAAATTGGTGGGTATTTCTGCTCAATACCAGCATCTGCACGCCTTGCTTTATTCAGTTTTTAGCATATATATCAGTAGCTTATAAGTTTTTAAGCGTCGATTTGCACATTCTCGATGAGGGGTAGTCCTGCCAGAAGCTGGCCAAGATTCGCCGCTTGGCCTGGAAGAACCATTTCAGGGTCGATCTCCGCCAGCGGCATCAACACAAACCTCCTCTGCGTAGCACGTGGATGCGGCAATACCAAGTCAGGGCTTTCAAGCTCTTGATTACCATAAGAAATAATGTCGATATCCAGCGAGCGAGCCTGATTCTGCAGGCTGCCACGTTGACGACCATAGTCAGCCTCAATACCCTGCAAAACCATCAAAAACTCCCGCGCAGAGGTCTTCGCAGACACACGAAGGAGCATTGCTGCGTTGATGAAGTCTTCGGCATCGGGAGGGCAGTCAATCGGCTCGCTGAGGTATACAGAGGAGGCATGGGATTCGAGACTAAGACACCGCAGGCTTTCCATTGCAGCAAGCACCAACTCTCTGGGAGAGCGGTTCAAATAGGGCAGATTCGAGCCTAGGCTGACAGCCACCCAGACTGAATCACTATCGGTGGTATTGCTCGGAGTGCTCATGGACTGCCTCAACGAAATGGGAGACATGATCCGGATTTACCTCCGGAGTGATTCCGTGACCAAGATTGAATACATGCCCCTCACCCGGACCAAAGCTTTTCAGAATAGTTGCCACTTCTTCACGAATGACCGCCGGAGAAGCGTAAAGAATAGTGGGATCCATATTACCCTGCAGAGCAACTCTATCTCCGACCCTAGATCGCGCATCACCGATCTCTGTCGTCCAGTCTAAACCGATTGCATCGCAACCCGAGTCAGCAATCGACTCAAGCCACTGTCCACCGTTCTTAGTGAACAAAATAACGGGGACGCGCCGCCCTTCATTTTCTTTCTGCAGATTAGCGACGATCCTCGTCATGTACTTAAGGGAGAATTCTCGATAAGCATTGCCGCTTAAGATTCCACCCCAGGTATCAAATATCTGCACGGCTTGCGCGCCAGCGCGGATCTGCGCATTTAAGTAATCTGTAACACAGTCTGCCAATTTTTCTAGCAATAAGTGCATGGCCTCAGGATTGTCATACATGAACTGCTTAGCCATGCGGAAGTCCTTACTTCCCCCACCTTCGATCATGTAGGTTGCCAAGGTCCAAGGACTACCAGAAAAGCCGATCAGTGGTACTGCTCCGTTCAACTCTCTACGAATTACCGACACGGCATCTGTCACATAGGATAGCTCGTCTGCAATATTCACTTCGGGTAATTGCTCGACATCTGCCGCCGATCTAATCACTTTGCGAAACTTCGGCCCCTCGCCTTCGGCGAAATACAAACCCTGTCCTAGCGCATCAGGAATCGTCAGTATGTCTGAAAACAAGATGGCGGCATCGAAAGCGTAGCGTCGCAGCGGTTGCATGGTGACTTCACATGCCAACTCCGGCGATTTGCATAGCGCCAGAAAATCACCTGCCTGTTTGCGCGTAGCACGGTATTCCGGCAGATAGCGGCCTGCCTGACGCATCATCCATACGGGAGTAACATCTACAGGCTCACCTAATAGGGCCTTTAATAATCGGTCATTCTTTAAAGTCACAGCTTACTCACTTTACTCAACAAGGTAAGGGCATCGGCAATTCAGCAGCTGGATTGGAAACAGCATTGGATTGTTCGGGCCTGAAAAAGGGGGACAATTTTACACGAGCCTCAACTATACACAATCGAGACACCGAGTCAGACTGCACCCGGGCCTCATAAGTAACTCAGAAGGGAGTTAGCGTATTCGCTATTTTACCGAAACGAGCTTGGAATCGAGCAGCTCGCGGATATCAGTTTGAATTCCAGCCACAGATCGAACCCATGGCTCGTTGGAGCGCAGCTTTGCCGGAAGAGAAGAGATTGCTTGAGTAGCCTGGCCCCTATCATCAAAGGCCCCCAGTACAGCCACGAACCACGGCTTGCCTTGGTAGCGCGTCTCAAAATAACCAGCAGGATAATCCCCAGCCAATTGCGTAACAAATTCGCTGATATTCGCTTCCGAGTGAGAAGCTAAAAGTTGTACGGCATAATTACCGGGGGATGCTTGCAGTAGCCGCTCCACAAATGGCGATGCTTTTGCTATCACTGCTGTTTGCTCAGCTACTGCAACTTCAACTACCGGCTCTACCACCGCAATGGGAGCAGCTATTTGAGATGCCAATTCCTCAGCGCTATTGCTCGCCGCAGTAACTGTTTCCGCTACAATCGCCGCTTCTTCTGGAACGGCAGCTGCCAAATCTGCATCATCCAGTTCCACCGCTGCACTAGCCTGCGATACATTTACCTGAGCAAGCACTACTTGATCTTCAGTTGATTGCGCAGTCACGGCAACCATCGGCTCAAGCTCAATAGCTGGTGTTGCACTGGGAGCTACCGCTACTGTAATTGCTGTCGACACTGTCTCGCCCGGATCTGTATCCCAAAAAAGCAGAGTGCCTGTTAGTAACACAACCAGCGTGGCAGCGGCAGCCCAATACCTGGGCTGAATACTAGCCATCCAAGCCTGCTCCGAAACTTCCCGCCCATCTCGGCGATAATCCTGTCGTGCTTCAATTTCGTCGTCTTCATCAAATTGTTCAATTCGATCGCCACTAAACATTGGGACAACGTCTGCAAACTCGTCGGGCTCGCTCGCTGGCGCTGCTGAGTTAAGAGCGCCAACCACCAACGCATTGATTGCACCGGGCATGCCCTCTGATGAGTTATGAATAGCGCCAATGGTGCCGCCGTCTATCGGCAATTCTTTTGTGAATTTAGCTGTCGCCAACTTGAATCGGATATATTCGTGGGTCTCGTCACTGGCAAATCCATCCAACGGGAAAATCGCCAGACGCTCCCGCGCCTGGGCAGAGAGCGTGCTCTGCAGCAGACTATCGAGCTGATTCTCTCCAAATAATAATGCATGGATACTCGAATCGACACAGCTCTCTAATAGCAGAGTGAGCAACTGCAATACCTCGGCGCTCAGTTCATGGGCATCATCGATTATCAATATCAACGAACGGGCTTCTAGATCGAGCTCCGCTGCATAACGGCAGATCTGATCGATTGAGGAACTCGTGTCCGAGCTATCCGTAGGCTTAAAACCTAGGGCATCTTGTAAGGTCTCAAGAAATTGAGCCTGATTCATGAACAAGGTAGCAGCCACCTTTACACACACTGCTTCGTCAGAAAAACGATCGCAGAAGTTTGCAGCGAGGGTAGTCTTGCCTGCACCCAGGGGACCGGTAACGGCAATCATGGCGTTGCTATAAAGCGAGAACTCAACAATCTGGTCAAGTAAATTTTGACGGTGACCACTGCAGTAAAAATCACGACTTACTGAATTCGGTGCGAACGGGTCGAAGTCGAGGTTTAGCCATCGGGTATATGTATTCATAGTCATCTACGCTGCTTATCCGCTTACCTACAGAGGTTGTCTCCAGCGGTTAAGGTGCTCTGAAGTAGTGATGGCTCAATATTTCCATCGACTACGCCTTCACCTATGGCTTTCAGTAATACAAACCTGATTTTGCCCGATTCCGCCTTCTTATCTGACAACATTAAATCCAAATATTGCTCTACTGATATATCGGCAGGAGGAAGCACAGGCATACCAAAATTTTCTTCTAAGACTGCACGAATCCTCTGTGCTACCTGCAGGTCTATCCAACCTAGCCTGCAGGACAGGTCTGCCGCCATAACCATGCCCATTGCCACGGTCTCACCGTGCAACCAATTACCATAGCCGCTAGCTGTCTCAATCGCATGACCAAAAGTATGACCAAGATTAAGAAGCGCACGAACACCTGACTCCTTTTCGTCCGCCGCGACCACCTCAGCTTTAATCTCACAACAGGTTCTGATTGTCTGTGACAACAGTGCTGAATCAGATTCACCAATGCCCTGGCTATTTGCCGCAAGCCAGTCAAAAAATTCAGCGTCGTAGACGAGCCCATATTTGAGCACCTCCGCCAGACCCGCCTTTACTTCACGTTGTGGCAGAGTACTCAATACGTCGGTGTCTGCTAAAACACAGCGGGGCTGATAGAACGCACCTATCATATTTTTCCCCAGAGGATGATTCACTCCGGTCTTTCCCCCAACAGAAGAATCCACCTGCGCCAACAGCGTGGTAGGAATCTGTATGAAGCTTATTCCTCGCAGAAAAGTCGCAGCCGCAAACCCAGTGATGTCACCCACAACACCGCCCCCCAAAGCGACTAGCAGAGTATTGCGATCGTATTTTCCAGCAAGCAATACATCGTAAATATGGCTTATAGCATCGAGGTCCTTATGTGCCTCACCGTCTGCAAGCACGATGTCTGTAACATCCTGCCCGGGAAATAACTGTTTCACCCTATCCATATACAGAGGTGCGACAACATCATTGCTAACGATGACTACCCTACCCTTTCCTAGGTACGGCGCTACAAGCTCTGCCTTGTTAAGCAAACCCTGGCCAATAAAGATTGGATAGGATCTTTCACCTAGTTCAACGTCTACGGTAATCATTTTTCTATTCCAAATTTTAAGCAACGGCTTTACACAGAAATTATTCTGCTTGTGAACCGCCCAATTCAACTTTTAACTGCTTACAAATTTCCTGACTAACAGTCTTCGGATTTCTTCGATAGGTATCCACCACCATGTCCGCAACTTCTTGATAGAGTGGTTCGCGAATCTCCATCAACTCACGGATTTTCTCTTCGGGGTTAGGCGTTTGTAGCAATGGCCTGGTCTTATCACGGCTCGTTCTTTCGACTTGCTGACTGATAGGTGCGCGCAGATAAACCACGACACCCCTAGCCTTCAACCATTCACGATTCTCGGCGGAAATGACAGCGCCGCCGCCAGTCGCCAAAACAATATTCTTGTTCTGAGTGAGCAACTCGATCATCCGCGTTTCACGAACCCGAAATCCGCTCTCACCTTCTACATCGAAAATCCAAGGTATATCGGCGCCAGTGGATGTTTCAATTTCACGGTCGGAGTCGAAGAACTCGAGACCAAGTGAATCGGCAAGCACCCGCCCGATGGTGGTCTTACCAACACCCATTGGTCCAACGAGGAATATATTTCCAGAATAGCTCATACATTACATACTCAGGCAACAGCTTGCTCAGCACTTGGCTAATTTGATAACACGGGAACTACCGAGACTGAATCGCCGATACACAGTAAACGTCGAATAATTACGATTGATCTAGGCAGGAACTGTCAGAGGCTTTCGACCGACTTGGCAATCCAAGGTCGGCCGAGAAAGGCGCTCTTATCTTACATTAATCTCTGAGATGATCTTCGGTGTTATAAAGATCAGTAGTTCAGTTCGACGGTTCGCATTCGCCGTGCGTTTAAACATTCGACCAATATACGGTAGGTCGCCAAGGATAGGAGTCTTCGTTTCTGTAGTCGTTGACTCTTCTCTAAAAACGCCGCCCAACACAATGGTCTCGCCGTTGCTCACCAACGCACTCGTGGTAACTTGGTTAGTATTAATAGCTGGCACAGCACCAGAACCTGCCGCCACGGAATCTTGTCGAATATCCAACTCCATGTTTATGCGTCCATCGGGAGTGATCTGCGGCGTCACAGTCAAGGACAACACCGCTTCTTCGAATTCCGTAGTGGATCCGCCTGCAGTTCCGCCAGCTTGTGATTGATAGGGAATCCTTACACCGGATTGAATTATTGCTTCTACCTTATCTTGAGTAGTAACCTTCGGTCGGGCAATAACCTCACCGTTACCACTGCTCTCCAGAGCCGACAATTCAAGCTCGATGAGCGCACTGTTGCCAGTGTAGCCAATTGAAAACGAAGTTGCCTCTTCAGACACAACACCCAAATCTACGGCCAGGGCATCAGGGAAAGTGGTAGATATAGAAGGGATAGGCACACCTGCGATCGCCTGACTAACAAGTGATTGAATCAGGCTCGGATCGGAACCGTCTTGTACTGCCTGCAGCCTCGCCGTCTCGCCTGCGATCAACGCATTTTGCAACGCCACTTCCTGCGCAATTCTGCCGCTGCCTTGCTCTGTAGTTCCCAATTGCGAACCACCATAGCGAAAATTATCTCCGGCACCAGTTAAGCTACCAGCACCACCCCAGCGAATACCGAGGTCACGACCAAAGGTAGTTGATACATTGACGATACGTGCTTCGATCAATACCTGTCGGACAGGCACATCGAGCCTAGCCATCATAGCCCGCACTTCTTCCAATTTCTCTTCGATGTCCCGCACGATGATTATATTTGTACGCGCATCGACCGTAGCCGTTCCTCGCGAAGACAAAATTCCACCCGAAGGCATGGCAGCAATTCCATCTGCGCCACCTGCGGAGGCCGCATCTGTTGAACCGGAATTTTCTCCAGTAAGCAACGCCATTACATCGCCAGCATCAGCATAGTTAACTTGCATGAATTCGGTAAATAATGGAGCTAAAGCTTGCGCTTGTTGCGTCGCCTCGAGTTCCAACTGCTCCTGGGCTGCGATCTCGTTAGCAGGCGCCACATACAACACATTACCTTCTAGACGGCTACCCAAATTTTGTGTTCGCAGTACTAATTCAAGCGCCTGATCCCAGGGCACATTATCAAGAACGATAGTGATGTTTCCAGAGACAGCATCTCCCGCGACAAGACTAAAATCGTAGACATCGGCTAGTATCTGCAGCACGGATCGAATAGAAATATCTTGGAAAGACAAACTGCTTATCTCGCCAGTATAGGCCGATGCAGCACCGCCGCTAGTAATATCGACAACCGGCGGTCTCACGCTCACCGTATATTGGCTACCACTCTGGAAGGCCACATATTCATAGGCGCCATCTACATCGATGACGATGGTTGCTCGACTAGCCTGACCCAGTACATCTACAGTAGAAACCACCGTAGCAAAGTCGCTTACATCGAGGCGCCTGTTCAAGTCGTCAGGCACTGAGGTATCGCTGAATTCCACATACACTCGAGCGCCTACTTGCTCGACGCTTCCTATAACCTGGTCGCTGGAAAGATCGATAACGACCTGCCCTTCTTCATCATCACCGCGCCTAAACGAAACATCGGTGATCGCATTATCAATAGTTCCGGTGATTCCAGCGGTCACTCGCCCAGCCGCAGTAACACCGCCTGCCTGTGCATCGTTGCCCACCTGAATTGTTAGTTGATTGCCAACTAGCTGCGTCTCATAACTGACTAGCTGATCCAGATTTACTACCAGTCGTGTTCTAGCTCCATCGTCCAGCACCATGACACTCTGAGCATTGTTCGAATCGATATTAAAACGCTGCTGAGACAAACCGCTACTTACACCTAACAAATCCAAAGAAATACGCGCAGGATTATCGAGAACAAACCCAGACGGCTCTGGCGGAGCTGAATCAAACGTCAGTTGAATTTCTATGCTATCCCCGGGCAGATTGACGAAGCCAATACTGTCTAAAGTCACCGAATCTTGCGCCAGAGAAGCTGCCGACAGGATCAATGCCAACAAGCTAAGCACGCAGCGGCTTACCAATTTCGCCATGCTATATCTTCCCATTTTGCCTAGGGGCAAATGATTTTTTAGTATTCCATTTTTGTTAAACATACTAATAACCTCAGCTCACGAATCTACTGCAACGTGAGGGTTTGTGGTCTTTCTACCCAGCCACCGCTTCCGCTAGGAACTATTTCAATCATATTCATTTGCCTGTCAGATATTTGGTCAATGCGGCCATAGTTACGACCCATATGATCTCCGACACCAACTCGATGCACTTCACCAAAACCGTCTTCGATGAGCGCTTCGTAAACGCCACCGGTAATAGTAATTCGACCAACCATTTTCAACTCACTGAGTGATTGGTTCTCCAAAAGCTCTGGAATACGCTCTAGATCAGGCTCCACATCCTGATTCAACACCGCACCGCTGGTAGTGTCGATAACTATCGGAATGTCAAAAGGGCTTCGAGAAGATGCCGCACCGTAAATAAAACCCTCATAGGGTACGAATTCCGGCACAGGCTCAACGGGCGCACTCGGGCGTGCGTTCACTTCGTTCACAAACGCCTCTAAATCAGAATAATTGGTTACAGGAGAACAAGCTGCGACTAATAAACTCACGCATGCGCCAAAAATATTCCGAGACTGTCGATCAAACAAATTCATCTACTGCACGACCTCATCCACATCTTTATAGCGATATGTTCTAGCGACGATACTCATGTCGAGAAATGAATCATTGCGTGCCGCTATAGCAAAATCATGCAAAGTTACGATTCTGTCCAAGCTAGCAACACCACTAACGAAAGTTCCGAAGTCATGGAAATCTCCCACAACATCTAAGTTCATCGGTATTTCTATATAGAATTCTTGAATCTCTTCTGGGGGCAAATCCAGTTTTGAAAATTCCAATCCGCTACCTACACCGGTTTGCGTCACATCATCGACGAGTCCAGGAACCTCAGTGACGGAAGGCAATTGACGAAGTAGCTCGGTAAACGATTCTTCCATCTGTACCGTCTGCGCCCGATACTCTTCAAGATTTGCGGCGAGAAATGCCTTCTGCTCGAATTCGACTCGCAAAGTTCCTTCCTCTCTGACAACTCCCTGGAGCTCCGCCTGAAGATTCTGGATATGAAAAAAATAGCCACCTGCCAAACAACCCACTACGATGATCAAGGTTATGATGGCCTTTACCGGCGCAGGCCAGATGCCAATCGTGTCAACATCTTGAAGGTCATTCCAATCAAAGTTACGTAAATCGTTTGCTATATTTTTGATCAGCGACATCTGATTTACACCTCATCCTGCTGCGAAGACAATTGTAGAGAAAGGCTAAGCGTAAAAGTAAACGCCTCACTTAAAGAGTTATTGTCTGTATCGACAGCGGAAATATCATCTAGGTCAGATTCTTGAAACCAGTCAGAATCATCAAGCCTTCTCAACAATTCAGTGATTTTTGCATAAGATTCAGCGATGCCTTCGATCGAGATCGTATTGTCTACCCGAATGAGACTCTCGTAATACACACCATCAGGCAGAGTGTTAACCAATTCATCAAAAATTCGGACGATAACTGGACGCGTACCCTGCAGATCGGTAATTACGTTCATGCGCGAACGAATATCTTCTTTCTGCTGCCGCAGCTCATTAATCTCTGCTACTCGCTCATCCAGAACCGCGACTTCCCCACGAATATAATCATTACGGGCATTCTGCATATCGATTTGGTTATTGAAGTAGCGATCCACCAAAAACAGAACACCTGCGGAGATAATCACGACACCAATAAGAATGGTGAAAAACTCTCGCTTTCGCTCTTCGCGTAATCGTTCACGCCATGGCAGTAAATTAATATGAGCCACTAGTATTCACCCCTCATGGCTAAGCCACAGGCTATCAAAAGTGAAGGGGCATCATTCTTCAACATCGTCTTGTTTATCTTCGAACCAATAGTAAGATTCTCAAATGGGTTTGCCACTCTGACTGGAGTCGATAAGCTTTCCTGCACTAGGTCGGCTAGCCCTTCGATCGCAGCAACTCCGCCGGCCAATAGAACATGATCTACTTCATTGTAATGACTAGAGGAGAAAAAGAATTGCAGCGTCTGACTGACCTGTTGCGTAACCGCTTCCTTAAAAGGAGCGAGAATTTCGAATTCGTATTCTTCCGGCAAGCCGCCGCGCTTCATAGCGTTCTCTGCCTCAACCGCACTTAAACCGAATCGTCGCTGTACTTCTTCCGATAATTGATTGCCGCCAAACATTTGCTCTCTGGTATAGATGGTTTTGCCCGCGAGGATTACATTTAACGTGGTCATCATCGAACCGATATCGATGATTGCAACGGTTTGCTCGTCTTCGGAACCGATTTGTTCTGCCAACAATGTATAAGCGCGCTCTATCGCATAGGCTTCGATATCGACTACCTTTGCCGTCAAGCCACCAAGCTCCAACACAGTGACTCGTGCATCTACGTTCTCTCGGCGGCAGGCAGCCAATAAGACTTCAACCATGTCCGGACTACGCTCGGACAATTTCTGCCGCTCGAAGTCGATAGAAACCTCATCTAGCGGATACGGAATGTATTGATCCGCTTCCACAACAATCTGATTCTCCATCTCCGAATCGGAAAGAGAAGCATTCATTTCAATAGTCTTAGTAATTACTGCAGAACCCGCCACTGCAACGGCGGCATCTTTAAGCGAGGGCTTCAATATGCTGACGGCCTGAGCGATACAGTCGCCCACAGCATCGATATCGCTGATATTCTTCTCAACGACAGAATTAGCCGGCAGAGGTCGGATAATATAATTATCCACCTTGTAACTATTGCCACTTGGGCTTAGCTGCAAAATTTTGACCGCGGTCGTACTAATGTCGACCCCCAGCATCGTGCTGGCTTTCTTGCCAAAATTGCTTAGTGCGCTAATATTTTGTAGCTTTTCAAGCACTTAAGAACCCCTAAAACCATCTAATTTCGACTGACTTACCTAGAATAACTGCCTGCCCCGACTCCTGATACTGCGAATCAATGAACCAGCTCAACCCTAGGTCTGCAAGATATAGCTAATGATAACAAAAACTTAGCGAAACCATCTGCAAATTTACATGTTGCAGATTTCAGTATCGGCCGACAATAAATTTTTTATAGTTATCAATTGATTATCAGACTTTCAGAACAAACAACTTTACCATTAAATAATGAAGCAAGCCGGCACGTAATTCTTTGAATCAGGTCACGTTTGCACCCCTGACTAATCATCCGAATCGCAGATTAGCTGGGGCTTCTGGCGATATTGGACAATTTTCAAGGCAATTGCTCAGCCGGCCCTGAAAATGATCAATTATTGAGCAAGTTGGCCGCCTATAATTTCTCAAAATATTTTTAATCAGAGCCCCTATCTATCATGCTGCTGGCCCCAATTTACTGAACAAAGACATCACGCCCCAGAATAACAAGGCATTTTTAGATGCCGAGTGTATAATAATTAGTTCGCTTAGAGCTCCATATCAAGCGGCTGGGGCTGATAGTGTGGTGCAGTACTCGTTTCTCTCCCCTAATTAATCGGCAAGGCCTCGCCATCGGCGGCGGCTAATCTTCGAGACTCAAGCTACCAGTGCAGATAAAAACTCAAAAAATTCTTAAATGGCTAATCACATTAGCAGCGGCTGGGATGGCTGGCGCGGTTATGGTTGCCTCTGCAGCCTATCTCTATCTGGCACCATTGCTTCCTGCCGCTGAAACCTATCGAGACGTTCAGCTGGAAACACCTCTGCGGATCTACACCTCCGACAGACGCCTTATCGACGAAATTGGCAATCGCCGGGATCCAGTAAACTATGAAGATATACCCCCTCTACTTACGGATGCGCTCATAGCAACGGAAGACGTGCGCTTCTATTCCCATCGTGGTGTCGACTTACAAAGCCTAGTGCGCGGGTTTTACGGCATCATTCGCGGGGTTAACCTCGGTGGTGGCAGCACCATTACCATGCAGCTTACCAACAACCTCTCCTTCGATAGCGACAATGTCTATTTGCGAAAAATCAAATCGATTCCCTTTGCCCTACAGATTGAAAGCGAACTCACGAAAGAAGAAGTCTTAACACTGTATCTCAACACCGCCTACTTCGGTGCCGGCGCGGATGGCATCGGTGCGGCCGCCTACGTCTATTACGGCAAGGAAGTAAACGAGCTCTCCTTAGCTGAGGCGGCAATGATGGTTTCATTACTGCCCTGCCCCTCTGCCTGCAACCCACTAAGCAATCCAACACGCGCTATCGAACGGCGCCGAGTTCGTCTCGCGAACATGCTCAGGCAGGGAATGATCAATCAGCCCGAATTCGATGCTGCTGATCGCTCGCCAATCAGCGCTCAACGCCGCAATCGGGACATCGCAGTTTCAGCACCCTATATCGCAGAGATGGTTCGTCAACAGCTCTATGACGAGTATAGCGAAGAAGCTTACAGCCAAGGCTTCGAGGTAGTAACGACGATAGATGGCGACAAGCAACTTCTAGCAAATAAAGCATTGGTGGATGGCTTAGAGAACTACTACGACAAACGCCATGGATATCGCGGCCCTACCGCAAACTATCCCCAAGAACTCTATGCGACCCCCGACGGCGACGCCAAGCCAGCCTGGATCGCCGAGCTGCAGCAAGTATCGGTACTCGGCAACCAGCACCCCGCAATCGTAACCTCGTTAGATGAACTGAGTTTTGAGGCTGTACTAAAATCAGGGGACATCGCGAAGGTCGAATGGGATGGTATTAGCTGGGCCTATAAATTCAATTCCAGAAACGACGCTTGGCCTCCGCCGCAGAAAGCCTCTGATGTGGTGCAGACGGGAGATTTGATTCGCCTTAAGAATGTAGAGGGCGAATGGCAACTCGGGCAAGTACCAGACATTCAGGGCGCACTCGTATCTATGTCGCCTAGCAATGGTGAAATCATCGCCTTAGTTGGCGGCTACGATTTCAGGCGCAGCCAAGTAAACCGCGTCATCACTCCCAGGCCTCCCGGCTCAAATTTTAAGCCGTTCCTCTATGGCACTGCCCTCGAGCAAGGTTATTCGGCTGCGACGACAATTAACGATGCACCCATTTCTCGCGGCGGTTATCGACCGAACAACTACGAGAACAATTTCCTGGGTCCGATCACCCTGCGCTACGCTCTAAAAGAATCTCGAAATGTGCCTGCAGTGCGATTATACGATCAGGTCGGCGATGACAAAGTACTCGCGTTCGCGGCTAAGTTTGGTTTTCAAACGCAAAATTTTCCACGCAATGACCTAACTGTTGCACTTGGCAGTCAGGACGTTCAGCCACTCGAAATCGTTACTGCCTACTCCGCCATTGCGAACGGTGGTCACAAGGTCGAGCCTTGGTTCATCAAGGAAATTTCCAACCTAGCTGATGGAAGCATCTATAAAGCAACACCGATAACTGTTTGCGAAAACTGTCAAACCTCAACAAATGATATAGCACCGGAAATTATCCCTGCACCGCGGATCATAGATCCACAGGTCGCGTTTATCCTCAACTCTATGCTGCGCTCCGTCATCGAAGAAGGCAGTGGCGCGAGGGTCAATAGAGATATAGGCCGTTCAGATTTAATGGGCAAGACTGGAACCACCAATGGACCCCAGGAACTCTGGTTCTCCGGATTCAACAGAGATATCGCGACTACGGTATTTGTCGGCTTCGATCAGCCAGAGCCACTAGGAGAGAGAGAACAAGGCGCAACAATCGCCGTGCCTATTTGGATCGACTTTATGAAGACCGCCCTGCAAGGCATGCCTGAGAATATTATGAAGCGCCCCGATGGGATCGAAGATCGCCTCATCAACAAGACAACAGGAGCACCTGCCACACCGGGGGAACCTGATACGATATTTGAGTATTTCAGAACGGAAAACGCGCCGACAGCTGACGGCGCGTTATTACCTACTATTGATCCTGCGGGCGAAGAAAACGAAGAGCTTTCTACGGAAACGATCTTCTAGACCAGCTTAAGCTCAATTAGCTTAAACGCGTCTACCACCAAATCGCTTCTTAAATCGATCTACTCGACCACCGCTGTCCAATATCTTCTGCTTGCCCGTATAGAACGGGTGGCACTCAGAACATACTTCAATAAGAATGTCTTTGCCTAAAGTGGACTTAGTCTCGATCACATTGCCACAACTACAAGTAGCTTTCATGGCTTCGTATTTTGGGTGAATTCCGGGTTTCATGCTATTTCCTCTCAGTTAATGTCGCCACGGCAGTCGTTTGTTCGCTGCTGCACCACATCTGCTTTTCACCCAGATTCGCCAATTATGTACGGCATATCCATCTGGGGGCGTGCATTCTAACAGAGAAGGAAAAAGACGCAAGTAGCCCGCCTAAGAGAAGCCTAGGGACAGGGATATCTGCTTTAAAAGGGCTGCCTGAGAGGGTTTATTCGCGCAGCTGACGGTGGTTCTTCACGGCTTCTGCCATTATCTTGCTAAACAGCTCCGTAACCAACTCGGGGTTTAGGTCGTACTTCTCGCAGAGCGCACTTAATTCAGCTAGCTTCTCTGCCTCGCGAGTAGCGTCGACAGGCTCAAGCGCCTGGCTTGCCTTCAATAGACCAACCTGATGCGTAGACTCGAAGCGCTTCCCAAGCAACGCAAGCAACTCTCGGTCGATAGCATCGATCTGTTCTCTCGCCGCGAGTAATTCTGCTGGTGGGGATTGCGATGTCATTTTCTTATCCTTGCAACGGTTCTTTAGCCATCGCGCTCTTAGCAGGACGGAAACCCGCTGAAGTATAAACTATCGGGATAACGGCGCAAGGTATCGAAGGGTTCACAGGCTTCTCCCTGTGACTGCGTTGTTCAACAGACAAACCGTCGAATCCCAAGCGCGTGTTGTTTGCTAAACCTTTTGAACTTACTATGCGATTCCAATCTAGCCACTTTATAGTGTCACCACGAATGTCAGCCGAAGCTAAAGCAAAATATCGAGGCAAGGTCCTACAAGTCGCCGTACCCTCGCCCCTGCGCAGAGTCTTCGATTATCTTCCGCTGCCAAAGCAGCAAGCATTGTCGAAGCCTCGCGTAGGAGTTCGAGTCAAGGTTTCATTCGGTCGGCAGCAGCTAATTGGTATCGTGGTAGCGGTCACCGATAGCTCTACCCTGGAGAAGAAAAAACTCAAGCCCATTCTCGCCTGTTTAGATAGCGAACCGCTCCTGAGCGATGCGGTTTTTAAAATTCTTCTATGGGCATCAAACTATTATCAACATCCCATAGGTGAGGTCTTTGCCGCCGCACTACCTGCCAAACTACGCAACGGCATCCCACTCCGAGAAAACAGTAAATTCTGGACTGCCGGCAAGCCCTCAGCTGAAGAGGCTGATCTGCTAGGTCGCGCAGCCAAACAGAAAGACCTGCTTAGCTTTATCCGCACAGAAGGAGAAACCAGCGAATCCCAAATGCGAGAGGCTGGATTCAGCAAGCAACTGCTATCGCAGCTACTGCAAAAGCAACTGATTCAAGAACATTCTCGGACGGATGCACCAGCAGCCTGTTTCGAACCACTTGAGCCGGCTGAAAATTTTGACATCGAGCTAAACCAAGAACAGCTCGTAGCGGTAACTGCGGTCAGTAAAACCTTAGATGAATACAGGTGTTTCCTGCTCGATGGCATCACCGGCTCCGGCAAAACCGAAGTGTATATGCGCATCATGCAGGAACAACTCTCCAAGGGGCTGCAGTGCCTGATTCTAGTGCCGGAGATCGGCCTAACGCCACAGACCATTACGCGATTTAAGCAACGCTTCAACTGCCCTGTAGTAAGCCTGCACTCTGGTTTGAACGAGACCGAAAGAATGACAGCTTGGTCACAGGCCAGAGATGGAAGTGCCGGCATCGTGATTGGCACACGCTCTGCCATTTTTACACCGCTGGCAAAGCCAGGCTTGATTGTCATCGACGAGGAACACGACTCTTCCTTTAAACAGCAAGATGGATTTCGCTACTCAGCGCGAGACCTCGCAGTAAGCAGAGCACGGCAAGAAAACATATGTGTCGTTCTTGGGTCGGGAACACCAAGTCTAGAAAGTTTGCACAATGCGCGCAGCAATAAGTTCACTCACCTGCATCTCACCCAACGCACAGGCATCGATCAATCTTCCTCGATGGAGGTCATCGATGTTTCGAACGAAGCGATGATCGAAGGTTTCTCAGAACAGCTGCTCTACAGAATTCGCAAACACATCCAGCAGCGCAATCAGGTGCTGGTTTTTATCAACCGCCGGGGATTCGCTCCGATACTGAATTGCCAAAGCTGCGGCTGGATTTGTGAATGTGAAAACTGCATCGCGCAGTTTACAGTTCACGCGAACCCACCCAGCATTCGCTGCCACCATTGTGGAGCGGCAGCTAGACTGCCTCGCTCATGCCCCAACTGCAAGTCGAAAGACCTGAACACTATGGGTATCGGTACGCAACGCATCGAGTCATTCCTAAAAAACCAATTTCCAGACACGCCAGTAATTCGAATCGATCGTGATTCGACGCGCCGCAAGCACAGCCTGGAAAGAATGCTGGAGGAAATTAACAAGGGTGATCCCTGCATCTTATTGGGTACGCAGATGCTCGCGAAAGGGCATCACTTCCCCAACATTACACTGGTAGCCATTCTCGATGCCGACTCTGGCTTATTCAGCGCAGACTTCCGCGGCCAAGAACACATGGGGCAAACCATCGTGCAAGTCGCGGGCAGAGCCGGTCGAGCCGATCGCCCCGGTGAAGTGCTAATCCAGTCACGCCATGCCTCCCATGAGACACTGCAAAGCCTAGCCAATAAAACCTACGCTGAATTTTCAGACACACAGCTTGAGGAAAGGATGACTGCACAGTTACCACCCTTCTCTCATCTGTGCTTACTGCGGGCAGAGGCGAATGAGATGCAACCGGCCCTGCAATTTCTCGATGGGATAGCGCAGTTTTGCCAAAGGTTTTGTGAACATAACTCCCTGCCTATAGAACAGTTGGGCCCGCTTCCTGCACCGATGGAAAAAAGAGCAGGCAAGTACCGGGTGCAGCTGCTGCTGAAAACAGATAAACGGAGTAAGCTGCAGGCACTGCTTTCTGCTCTGTGTGCGGAGCTTGAAGGCATGAAACTACCAAGATCGGTCAGATTCAGCATCGATGTGGATCCGCAAGATCTAGTCTAGGTCGCCTTTAGTTATTGCTGAATTGATGAAAAGTCTCTTGATTCGGCTATAGCTTACCGTCTGGCAACCGATAATTGGGGTGGTGCAAAGTTTTCTAGCTATTATTGCCATTTAAAACAATAACTTAAATTAGGCCACGGCCTATGGACGTCTTACTAGAGTCATGACACAAGATTTTGCCAAAATTAAGCCGGAACCGCTCTTAGAGCGAAAAACCGTCGCCACACCACCGGCATGGTCTCTGATGTTCACAGGCGTAATTGTCGGGCTGGCCCTAGGCGTATTTGGCTGTTTCTTATTCTATCTCTCAGGAAACGTCCCACCGCTGAATATTAATCAGCCGGCTAGCAACACGCCTCCCCCCGCAATTCAGCCAGCTACTGTGCTAGCTGCCGAAGAGCCCGTAGAGGAAGAGCTACAACTCGAATTCTATACCGAACTACCTGCCTACGAAGTGTCCGTAGATGCCAATCCAGTAGAGCTGACAGAGCAACAGGCGGGTGTCGCCGAGGCAGCCAATAACAGCTCAGCCGCACAGACAGTGGCAGTAGAGGCACAGACAACAGCCGCTGCGCCTGCGACAACCGATGAAACCTTCAACCCCGGATTCATCCTGCAATCTGGGGCTTTCCAGCAACCCGAATCTGCCCGCACCGAGAATGAACGACAGAGACTGTTGGGTCTGGATGTAAATGTTAAGCAGCAGGAATTGCTTGGTCGAACCCTCTATCTAGTTCAATCTGGACCCTATACCAGCAGCAGCATATTGAATGAGGCCGAGCAGCTATTACGAGCCAATAATATCCCCAGCCTGCGCATGACCATTCAGTAATTAGCAAACAACTCTCAGCAACATTCCAACAGCAGTTACCGCTTGAATTCCCAAGGTCTCACCCCATATCCTAAACTCGCGCATCAGATTCCAGCGAACGATGATCCATGGCCTGTTATAGCCTGATCGAGAAGCAGAGGCATTTCTAACCGCCGTGCCATTCTCTCGCTCTATTAGAGCAGCAGTCGTTTAATGAATTTGCTCCACAATCTGCTCACAGAAGCACTACAAGAAACAGGATATCTGCTATGGATCAATACAGAGGCACAACTATCGTGTCGGTTCGCCGCGGCAATAAAGTCGTGATCGGAGGTGACGGACAAGTCTCTCAGGGCAACACCGTCATGAAGGGCAATGCCCGCAAAGTTAGACGCCTCTATAAGGATCAAGTTATAGCCGGTTTTGCAGGAGGCACCGCCGACGCCTTCACTCTCTTCGAGCGTTTCGAAGAGCAACTGGAGAAACATCACGGCAAGCTAGTTCGCGCTGCGGTTGAACTGGCCAAGCTATGGCGAACGGAACGCTCTCTCAGAAGACTCGAGGCATTGCTGGTTGTAGCTGACCAAGAATCCTCGCTAATCATCACTGGCAACGGAGATGTTATCGAGCCAGAAGATTCAATCATGGCGATTGGTTCAGGCGGCCCCTACGCGCAATCTGCAGCCAAAGCCCTGCTGCAAAACAGCGATCTCGATGCCCGTGAAATAGTCGAGAAGAGCTTAACTATCGCCGCAGAAATTTGCGTCTATACAAACCACAATCACACAGTTGAAGAGTTAACTATTGCAGAGTAGCTGCGCACTACTACGAAACCAAATAACAAAACCAATGCTAGTCCAAACGAATACAGGTATTAACGCATGTCCACAATGACTCCCCGCGAGATCACCTCTGAGCTCGACAAACACATAGTAGGTCAGGCTTCCGCTAAGCGTGCAGTAGCTATTGCTTTGCGCAATCGATGGCGTCGCATGAAACTCGACGCTGAACTACGTGAAGAGGTCACACCAAAAAACATTCTCATGATCGGGCCTACCGGCGTCGGTAAAACCGAGATAGCACGACGTCTGGCGAAACTTGCCCAAGCTCCCTTCATCAAGATCGAAGCGACAAAGTTCACCGAGGTTGGCTATGTCGGTAGAGATGTCGAATCGATCATTCGCGACTTAGTAGACGTGGCGATCAAGATGATCAGAGAAACTGAGATGAACAAGGTGCAAAGTCTGGCAGAAGACAAAGCCGAGGAGCGTATCCTCGATGTACTCCTGCCTCAGGCGCGCACAGAGCAATCCTCAGATTCCGATGAGAACAATGCCACAGACTCGAATTCAGCCGCACGCCAGCTCTTTAGAAAGAAGCTACGCGAAGGCGAACTCGATGACAAAGAGATCGAAATCAAAGTCAGCGAGACACCCGCTGGAGTGGAAATCATGGCTCCTCCCGGCATGGAAGATATGACCAGCCAGCTAAAGAGCATGTTCTCCAACATGAATAGCGGCAAGAAGACTTCGCGGCGACTGACCGTTAAGGCAGCGCTGAAGGTCGTGAAAGATGAAGAAGCAGCCAAGCTAGTAAATGAAGACGAGATTCGCAATCGTGCGGTGGAAGCGACTGAACAGACTGGCATTGTCTTCCTGGACGAGATCGACAAGGTAACCAACAAACACGACCAAGGTGGCGCAGGCGTATCAAGAGAAGGCGTGCAGAGAGATCTGTTGCCATTGATCGAAGGGTCCACAGTCACCACTAAACATGGCAGCATAAAGACAGACCATATACTTTTCATCGCTTCCGGCGCCTTCCACCTCAGCAAACCTTCGGATCTTATTCCTGAGCTTCAGGGACGACTTCCTATTCGCGTCGAGCTGGACGCGCTTACCGCGGATGACTTCAAGCGAATACTCGTAGAACCAGATGCCTCTCTTACCGAACAGTATCAGGCGCTACTTGCCACCGAAGACCTGCAGATAACATTTTCCGAAGACGGCATAGAAAAAATTGCCGAGACTGCTTGGCAGGTAAACGAACGCACCGAGAACATCGGCGCCAGACGTCTGCATACGGTAATGGAAAGACTGTTAGAAGAGGTCTCTTTCTCTGCTTCTGACATGGCCATCGGTGACAACAGTGAACTGGTAATCGACAAAGCTTACGTTGAGAAGCAATTGGATGAACTGGCTAAAGATGAAGATCTGAGTCGTTACATCCTGTAGATTTCTCCACCAGAGAACTTAATCGTCGGAACTTCACATGGCCACAAACGCACCAACAGACATTAAACTGCATAAGAAGTCCGCGACCCTGGAACTTGTGTATACCGATGGCGCTCACAATACCTTTAGCGCAGAATTTCTGCGCGTCCACTCCCCATCCGCTGAAGTGCGCGGACATGGCAAAGGGCAGGAAATTCTACAAACCGGCAAACGCCACGTTAGAATCGTCAACCTTGAGTCTGTCGGCAACTATGCCATCAAGCTCAGCTTCAGTGACGGCCACGATACCGGCATCTACTCTTGGACCTATCTACAGGAGCTAGCAGAAGACCAAGAAGCCCTCTGGAATGACTATCTAACGAAGCTGGATACGGCGAAAGCGAGTCGGGAAGCATTGCCACAGGGTACGCAAGTGATTAACATCATGCCTTCAGCAAAAGATTAAGCAATCGAGGCCCAACTTTTGGGCAGCGGCAACAATCTTGATAGCCACTAGAATTTTGACAGCCACTACAGCGATCACCCATGAGTAATACGACAGACACCGAAGAGACCACTCATTTCGGCTACGAAGAGGTTCCCGTAGCGGAAAAAGAGCAGCGCGTGGGCCAGGTATTCCGTTCGGTTGCGAATCAGTACGACGTAATGAACGATGTCATGTCGCTTGGCTCCCACAGGCTCATCAAGCGCTTTACGATCGAACTAAGTGCTTTGCGCAAAGGTCATAAAGTCTTGGACCTCGCTGGAGGAACTGGCGACTTCAGTATTCGTTTCTCGAAAATTGTCGGAGAGACTGGGCAGGTCGTGCTCGCCGATATCAATGAAGCCATGCTTCAGGTTGGCCGCGACAGAATCATAGACAAAGGGCTTTCCTCCAACGTCGATATCGCCCAAGTTAACGCAGAGCATTTGCCCTTCGCGGACAACACATTCGACTGCATCTGTATTGCCTATGGACTGCGTAACGTCACCAATAAGGCAGCTGCTCTCGCATCCATGGAACGAGTGCTCAAGCCAGGCGGCCGCGTGCTGGTCCTCGAGTTTTCCAAACCCACTAACGATCTGGTTAGCAAGGCCTATGATGTGTACTCCAAATTGTGGCCTATCGCTGGCAAGGCAATCACCGGAGATGCCGAGAGCTACCGCTATCTAGTCGAATCGATTCGCATGCACCCCGATCAAGAGTCGTTGTTACAGATGATGCAAGACGCCGGCCTCAGCAACTGCAAATACCATAATGTGATGGGTGGCGTTTGTGCCATCCATATTGGCTTCAAGTCAATCTAGGCTACATCAGCCTGGCTTTAGCTTAGTTAGAAGAACGAAACCACTGGAACACAATTGAATCAGTTTCTTGGAAGTCTCGCCCTACTGCCAGTCGAAAAAATACTGAATGCAATTGTCGCGCGCGATGAGCATATTGCAAAAAAGTTCTCAGCATTCGATTCGAAATGTATCGAGATTATAAGCTCTAGGCCGAAGCTTTCGCTTAGCATCCGCTTCGAAGATGCAACCATCAAACTCAGCGCCATCGATAGCCAAACCTTAGGCATAGTTGCCGACGCAACCATCTCCGGCACCGCAGAAAATTTACTGAGCCTACTCGTCAAGAAGCCGGATCAAAGAGCAATGGCCGACGCTAGCCTAGACATATCTGGCGATGCCGCACTCGTTCACGATCTGCAGATGACTATCGAGTCATTGGATATTGACTGGCAAGACTATCTAGCTCCGATACTCGGCGATGTACTAAGCAATGAGCTCGGCGAGGCTGAACAGAGCGCCCGAACCTGGAGCAAGTCCGCAGGCACTACCCTGCAGAGAAGTGTTCGCGACTACCTAAGCGAGGAAGCGCGCCTTGTGCCTAGCGAGCTAGAAGTCGATAGCTTCTCCAACCGGCTAGATCAACTGCGCCTAAGCACCGACCGAGTTGCCGCTAAAACAGAATTACTGAAGCGCCGCTATTCCCTGCTCGCCGAGTCAAAATAACTCACTAAAAACAATCGCTTAACAAGCACTCTCGCTTGTTAGCGCTGGCCGGCAGTGGTATCTTTGCAAGCCCTCAGATCAAGCAGAGCATTTTCCAACAGCCGTGTCCTATCTTCCCCGACTTAACAGAGTGCTCAATGTCATCGCGAAATACCGTCTCGATGAATTCATGCAGGGTCAGCCGGGCGCTCGCAGGATAAGCCTGCTGCTTCTGCCCTATCGACTTGTCTGGATGCTCAGTTCAGGAGCCTCGGCTCACAAGAACGTTCGACTCCGTAAGGCGATGGAAGAACTCGGCCCAATCTACATTAAGTTTGGCCAACTACTTTCTACCCGCAGGGATTTTCTCGACATCGAGCTTGCCGATGAACTGCAGTCTCTGCAGGACAATGTGCCACCCTTCGCATCTCCTTCGATTCATCAGCTTATCAAAGAATCATTAGGCGTTACCGCTGAGTCAATTTTCAGCAGCCTAGATGACGAGCCTTTCGCCTCCGCATCGATAGCACAAGTTCACAGGGCGACTCTTCAGACTGGCGAAGAGGTAGTGATCAAGGTAACTCGACCAGGCATCGAAGAAGTGGTGAGCGCCGATATAAAGTTATTGAAATGGATCGCGAACATCATCGAGACGCGAACCGAAATCGGTAAAAAACTTCATCCGGTAGAAATAGTAAACGACTATGAGCAGATCATTCACGATGAACTCGATCTGCTTTCTGAAGCAGCAAACACCTCACAGCTAAAGCGCAACTTCTCCAATTCTCCTGTCCTGTATGTACCAAAAGTACATTGGGACTACTGCAGCAAGCAACTCATGGTAATGGAACGCATACACGGCATTCCAGTTGCCGACGTAGATGCTCTGAATGCACAAAATACCGACCTAAAGAAACTCGCCGAGACAGGCGTCGACATCTTTTTCACACAGGTCTTCGATCACAATTTTTTCCATGCTGACATGCACCCGGGCAATATTTTCGTTTCTTACGAAACGCCGGAAAATCCTAAATACATTGCTATCGATTGCGCGATAATTGGCAGCTTAAGCACAGACGATCAAGAATACCTGGCGAAAAATTTACTCGCGATCTTCAAACGTGAATACAGAAAAGTTGCCGAGCTTCATGTTGCCTGCGGGTGGGTTCCTAGAGACACCAAGATACATGAATTCGAATCGGCAATACGCAGCGTATGCGAGCCGATCTTTGAAAAACCTTTGAAAGAAATTTCATTCGCCAATTTATTAGTACAGCTTTTCAGAACCGCCAGTCGCTTCGATATGGAGGTGCAACCTTCGCTGGTTCTACTGCAAAAGACATTGCTGAATGTTGAAGGCTTGGGCCGGCAACTCTACCCCGACCTCGACCTTTGGAGCACCGCCCTTCCCTATCTCGAGAACTGGAACAAGCGGCGACTCAATCCATTCACGCTGCTAGGCAGGATTCAGGAAAATATTCCGAACTGGATCGACCAACTACCGCAGCTTCCACAGCTGTTTATCGACGCAGCCACAGAGAGCAAGCAACTTGGCGAGATCAATCAGTCGCTACAGTCACAACAGAAACAAATCAGGGAGAACACTGAACGCCAGGATCGTAAATTCCGCTTCCTCGGCACCGCCCTGTTACTAGCCTCTGCCTCCAGTCTCATACCAAGCATCAATGAGACCATGACAAAGCTGCCTCTAGCCACGGTATTCCTAGCTTTAGCGGGTGTTTACCTTTTGTGTTTTAGACGGTGAGCCTGCATACTTAAGCCATGCCTTCCTATCTCGATCAAATTCAATGGAATGAACAGGGCTTAGCGCCCGTAATCACTCAGGACGCAGGTTCTGGGCGAGTTCTCACGCAGGCTTGGATCAATCGAGAGGCATTAGAAACCGCTGTTTCAGAGGAGCGTGCTGTATATTGGTCACGTTCTCGCTCAAAGCTGTGGAGAAAGGGTGAAGAATCCGGCATGGTGCAGAAACTTGTGGAAGTTCTGCTCGATTGCGACAATGACTCACTGTGCTACCGTGTTGAACAAGTAGGCGGAATCGCCTGTCATACTGGGCGGGAAAGCTGCTTCTACAAGAAGCTAAGCAACGAAATCTGGGAAACTATTGACCCCGTATTGGTTGAACCTGAACAGCTATACAAGACAAAAACATGAGTGATGTACTAACAGAATTAGCTGCAATTTTGGAACAGCGCAAGAAAGCTTCGGGCAGTGATTCCTATGTTGCCAGCTTGCACGAGAAGGGTCTTAATAAGATCTTAGAAAAGGTTGGTGAAGAAGCGACCGAAACGATTTTGGCCGCTAAAGATTGCATCGATCAATCAGAAAAGAATCAACAGGCAGTTATTGGTGAAACTGCAGATTTATGGTTTCACACGATGGTGATGCTTAGCCATCTCGATCTGACACCACAACAGGTGTTGGATGAACTGGAAAAACGCTTTAACATGTCCGGCCTTGCAGAAAAGGCGTCGCGACAAAATTAATTACCGATACGCATAGCGCTTCGTATCAGATTTGGAGGTTTATCATGGGTGGAATTGGAATTTGGCAGTTACTGATTATTTTGTTAATCGTAGTAATGTTGTTTGGCACAAAGCGACTCAAGAATTTGGGCACAGACCTTGGCGGCGCCTTGAAAGGTTTTAAGACAGCCATCAAGGAAGACGAAGAAGAGCAGGCCCCTGAAGTCGACGACGGTATCACTGGCGAGACCATAGACGGCACTGCCGAGAAAGTTGAAACCAAGTAATTAGTCGACCCGCTGTTTCCCGATGCCTAAGCATCACTTCTCTACTCACAGGCTAGCCCTGTGATTCCGGTTACGCACTATGTTTAACATCGGCTCATTTGAAGTCCTGCTGATATTCATTATCGCACTACTTGTGCTTGGTCCAGAGCGATTGCCTGGCGCCGTGCGCACCACTGGATTATGGATCGGCAGATTTCGCCGCAGCTTCTATAAAGTGAAGAACGAAATCGAGAGAGAATTGAACGCCGATGAAATTCGTCGTCAACTCCATAATGAAACTGTTATGGCTGAGATAGAAGATGCGAAATCAAGCATCGAAGGCATGGCCAAAGACACAGAGAACTCTGTTAACAGCATCGTCAATTCTGCGAACTTCGATCCAGGCGCCTCTCAGGCCACAGCAGATGCCGCCAAGAAGAACAGCGCCGAGGAAAGCGAAGCCATCGAATCTCTTGCTAAGAACGACAAATCCCTTAGCGGCGAATTAAAAGACATGAGCAATCAGGTGGAAGAAGTAACCAAGCAAATCTACAGTGGCGGCAAGAACCCTAAGCTAGCCAGCTCTGACAATTCCACAGACACCACAGACACCACAGACACCACAGATACTAAGACAGAAAATGGCAACAGCTGAAGAACAGAAAGAGTTAACCCTCATCGATCACCTGGTCGAGCTCAGGGATCGAATTCTTAGAAGTGTTATAGCCATAATACTCTTCTTCTTGATTCTGTTTTCCTTCTCCAATGACATCTACACCTACGTTGTTGATCCATTGATTCAGGCCTTGCCTGAGGGGTCTACGATGATAGCGATCGATCCCACGTCACCCTTTTTTGCACCGTTCAAACTTACCTTCTACGTTTCGTTTCTTCTAGCTGCGCCCTATGTGCTCTATCAACTGTGGTCGTTTATAGCTCCCGGGCTGTACAAGAATGAGAAAAGCGTGGCCATACCGCTTTTTATCTCCAGCGTTCTGCTCTTCTACGGAGGCATCGCGTTCGCACGTTACGTTCTATTTCCCTTCGCCTTCGCCTTTTTTATCTCGGTAGCGCCTGAAGGCATTTCGGTATCGCCTGACATCAATAGCGTGCTTAGCTTTGCACTCACCATATTCTTAGCGTTCGGTATCGCCTTCGAAGTTCCAATCGCTGTTTTCATACTGATCTGGACCGGCATCGCCGAACCAGACTCCCTAGCGGAGAAACGCCCGTATGTAATCGTCGGCTGCTTTATCGTAGGCATGCTACTAACACCCTCCGACCCATTCACGCAGTCGATGCTGGCAATACCTATGTGGTTGTTATTCGAAGTGGGGATAATTGCTGGACGCATGGTGAAGAAACGCCAAGTTAAAGACGAGACTGAAGGTACAGAATAGGATCGACGTTAGACCCTAAGAATAAACGTAACCGGCCCATCGTTTTCCAGACTCACCTGCATGTCTGCGCCGAATTTTCCCGACCGTACAAACTCATGCTGCTCTTGCGCGGCTTGCACTAACTTGTCGTAAATTATCTCCGCCTCTGCTGGCGGCTTGGCGGTGGAGAACCCAGGGCGAAGTCCTTTCTGTGTCTCGGCGGCAAGAGTGAATTGTGATACCAGCATCAGGTCGCCGCCTATATCTTTCAGATCGAGATTCATTTTTTCGTCAGAGTCGGCGAATATTCTGTAAGCGAGGATCTTGTCGAGCAACTTCTGTGCAAGCTTGTCGTCGTCGTCTTTCTCAATGCCAATCAACGCAAGCAAGCCCTGACCGATGTCGGCATGTAGCGTACTCTCAATATGAACTTGCGCCCAGTTGACGCGCTGAATAAGTGCAATCACACAACCCCTCCCTTACTCGCCATCAAGAAGGTCGAGCTAGTCTAGATCTTCGAGCTTCTTGGCGATGTCTTTCGTTGCACGTATCAAAGCATCCACGGTGCCAGGTTCTGACGCGGAGTGACCTGATTCACGGACTATGTGAAGCTCCGCTTCCGGCCACTGCTTATGCAATGCTAGTGCGTTGTCGAGGGGGCAAACCATATCATAGCGGCCGTGAACTATTCGACCGGGGATCTCTCGAATAAGATGCATATTGTCCAAAATGTGATTCTCGTCAATAAAGCCCTTATTCTTGAAATAGTGAATCTCTAAACGCGCAAGCGCGAGGGCATTGTGGGGTTTAGTAAAGCCTGCCAAAGCCTCTGGGCTCGGTCGCAACTTGGAACAGCTGCCTTCCCAAGCCGACCAATGTTTCGCTGCCGCCATCCGCGCGAGCTCATCATCGCCAGTTAGCCTTTCGTAATAAGCTTTCATTAGATCGCCACGCTCCGCCTGGGGAATATGGCCAACAAACTCTTCCCAATAATCTGGAAAGACTCTCCTAGCCCCATCCTTGTACAGCCAATCAAAATCACACTGCCTGCAGAGGAATATGCCGCGCAAGATAAGCGCGAGCACTCTGGCTGGAAATGCCTGCGCATAGAGAAGGCTAAGAGTTGAACCCCATGAGCCACCGAATAGCACCCACTTCTGCACGCCGAGGTACTCGCGTATCACTTCCATGTCCGCGATTAAATCTTGGGTAGTATTGTTCTCAAGCTCCCCATGGGGAGTCGAGCGGCCACAGCCGCGCTGATCGAAGGTGATAATGCGATAGACAGCAGGATCATAGAAACGGCGCGAGCTCGCATCACAAGCTCCACCAGGACCACCGTGTACGAACAGGACAGGTATGCCGTCAACATTACCCGCCTCGTCGACATACAGCTCATGATTGCCTGCGACGGGTAACTGGTGGCGCTTATAGGGTTTTAGTTCGGGATAGAGAATCTGCATAGCGAAGGCCTAATCCAGCTCAAGAGTTGTCGCGCCCTTATGCAGAGCGCTTTTCCCTATGTTAGGACAGTGCGAGGCGAGACGCTAGCGTGCGGCAGCGCCACGTCCATGACGCTTGCGCTCATTCTCGGTAAGCAACTTCTTGCGTAGACGGATATTCTCAGGCGTTACTTCAACCAATTCATCGTCGGCAATGAATTCCATAGCCTGTTCGAGGGTATGGGTGGTTGGAGGTGTTAGGACGATATTCTCATCGGTTCCTGAGGCACGAACGTTCGTCAGCTGCTTGCCCTTGATGGGGTTAACAGCTAAGTCGTTCTCGCGACTGTGTAAGCCGATGATCATGCCTTCGTAAGTCTCTACGTTTGGCCCAACGAATAATTTGCCTCGCTCCTGTAGATTGAACAGCGAGAAACCCAGCACCTTGCCCTTCACCATGGACACTAGAACGCCTCGCGAGCGTGCAGCTAGGTCCAAATCTTTGTAGTCGCCATAATGATCGAATACGTGAGTCATCAAGCCAGAGCCTGACGTCATGCTTAAGAACATAGAACGAAAACCAATCAATCCGCGGGTAGGAATCAAGAACTGTAGACGTACACGGCCCTTTCCGTCTGGCAACATGTCTTGCAAGTCTGCACGACGCTGGCCCAGCTCTTCCATAACCGAACCTTGGTGTTGCTCATCGCAATCCACGACTAATGATTCGACAGGCTCTTTCAATACACCGTCTTCTTCATGAAGAATAACTTCCGGTCGTGACACCGCGAGCTCAAATCCTTCCCGGCGCATGCTCTCTATCAATACCGAAAGATGTAATTCGCCACGACCTGAAACCTTATATTTATCCGGTGTCTCGCCTTGTTCAACGCGCAATGCAACGTTATAAAGCAACTCTCTCTCGAGCCGGTCTCTAATCTGACGCGTAGTAATGTACTTACCTTCGCGTCCTGCAAATGGTGAGTCGTTCACCTGAAATGTCATGCTGATCGTCGGCTCATCCACAGACAGAGGCGGCATCGCTTCTGGATGATCTGGATCACATAGTGTGTCAGAAATATTTAGCTTATCGACACCAGAGATACAAACAATCTCTCCTGCCTGCGCCTCATCAACATCGATTCTCTCGAGGCCTAGATGGCTTTTAACTTGAAGGATCTTGCCTTTGCGAGAGTTTCCTTCGCGATCGACTATGACTACTTGTTGGTTTCGCTTCACTGTTCCGCGAGTAACGCGGCCTACACCGATAACACCAACGTAGCTGTTGTAGTCCAATGCACTGATCTGCATCTGGAATGGTCCATCGACAATTACATCTGGTGGAGGAACTTTCTCGATCACTGTTTCAAACAGTGGCTCCATGTTGTCCTTCATCTCTTCCATCTCATGGCCAGCGAAACCCTCTAACGCTGAGGCATAGATGATTGGAAAGTCCAGCTGCTCGTCGGTCGCGCCCAGCTTATCGAATAGGTCAAACACTTCGTTGACTACCCAATCTGGTCTTGCGCCATCGCGATCGATCTTGTTTATTACCACGATCGGATTGAGACCCTGAGCGAAAGCTTTCTGTGTAACAAAACGAGTCTGTGGCATTGGACCATCGACGGCGTCTACAAGCAGCAGCACACTGTCGACCATCGATAGCACCCGCTCTACCTCACCACCGAAATCGGCGTGGCCCGGCGTGTCCACGATATTGATGTGGTAGCCGTTCCAATTAATAGCCGTATTCTTCGCAAGAATTGTAATACCACGCTCGCGCTCTTGATCATTAGAATCCATCATTCGCTCGACGTTCTCGCCGCGTGACTCAATGGTTCCCGATTGATGCAGCAGCTTATCAACCAACGTAGTCTTACCATGGTCAACGTGCGCGATAATCGCAATATTTCGAATCTTCTCAATCACAGTGGTTCCACCTAAATATTGTGCCTACAACCCCCTGTGGGGAGTAGGTTGCAGCTGCGAGCTCTGGATAGAGAGCGGCTGCACAAAAGGCGGCGAGTATACACGAGAAGGGGCCGAATGATTAGTAATCTAGGGGATTTATTTGGCTTTTAGGCTTGTATTTCTAGTGCTTTTACGACTTTGCCAGTTCCAGAACGGCGACATTGGCAAAGCCCTCGTCGATTAGGTTGGCGGCATGCAGGCGGCTCATCATGCCCTTTCCGCAATACAGGAGATAATTCTTGTTCTTATCCAAAACCGCGAAGCCGCTGCGTAGCTGGTAAAAAGGTATGTTCAGCAATTCCCCATCCAGTATCAATGGCTTGAGCTCTACTTCATCGGGATGGCGAATATCGATAACAGTGCTATCGCTATCAATCACCTCGACGACTTTGACCTCGGCGGCCTCACCCTCTAGATCCGCCACTAACTCGGTGATGAGCTGATGTTTGGCGCTGCCTATGGCTGCATCCAGGATAGTAAAATCGAATAGACTCTCTTCTCGTTCAATGCGATAGGGCTTTGCGCGCGTGGTTGGTTTATTAGAGATAACCGCACAGTATTCAGGTATGTCTTTGGAAAATTCCTCAGTGCCAATCTCTCTGGCAATATCGATAATCTGCTGCTTGTTGGCTGTCACCAATGGCCGTAGCACCAGAGCATCAGTAACGGTATCGATAACCGCTAGGTTAGCCAAGGTCTGGCTAGAAACCTGTGCAACGCTCTCCCCTGTCACTAGCGCCTCTATGTGCAGGCCCGCCGCAATTTTCTCGGCAGCGCGCAGCATCATCCGCTTTAAGATGACACCCATCTGGGAGTTATCTACCTTATCAAGTATCTCCTCAACTACACCCTCAAAGGGTACTGAGATGAATTTTACTCGATGGGAGGAGTGATACTTCATCCACAAGAACAGAGCCACCTCTTTAACGGCGAGCTCATGTGCCCTGCCACCAAGGTTAAAAAAACAGTAATGGGTTTGTAAGCCGCGCTTAATACACAGATAGCTAGAAACAGACGAATCGAAACCCCCGGAGATCAAAGACAGTACCGCATCCTGACACCCAAGCGGAAAGCCTCCCATGCCTTGCTTCTGATCCCGCACCATGAAAACAGAATCATCACGGACTTCTATCATGACTGTTACATCTGGGTTCTTCAGCCGCACGCCCGCAGCTTCGGTCTGGCTGTTAAGTCCTGCACCCACATGACGCTCAACATCGGTTGATTTGAAGCCATGCTTACCATTACGCCTGCAGCGCACGGCGAAGGTCTTACCCGCTAATTTATCTCGATAGTAATCAAGCGCCAGATCTAACATGCCATCCAAGTCCATTCGGGGATGCTTCTCCACCTCTAGAAACTTCGCGATACCAGGCGTACAAGCCAGCCTTTTGCTGATTTGGGCTATCACCTCAGGGTCTTCTGTCGAGGTTTCGACCTCTAGATTGTCCCACTCCCCAACAACAGATACCTCAGGATCAAATTCGGAAACAACCGATCTGATATTTTTACGCAGCTGACGAATAAAGCGTCTGCGCACTGGACGGCTCTTTATGGTGATTTCAGGAAAAAGCTTAACGAGGAATAACATCTTGTCTCTATCTTATCTCTGTAAATTCTGTGGCCGACCCTATTCGGGGTGGCGATAATTAGGGGCATCCAGCCCAACATTTCTTGCGACTGCTGACCGCTGCGAGTGCATCAGCGTGCTTCCATAGCCGCTATTTGCATTATTATGGTGCGTTATATATGTGAACGCACCCATATAGTGCATTAAAAATATCTGCAATCTTTGCCCCTCAGTAAAATAGGGCTTTGCAGCGATGCCAGTAATGGCATATATTTTGCTCCTTCCATACCACACAAGGCAAGCCGCGGAAGTATAATCGATTATTCATCGGATAACTTAAACAGGCAGCCCCTTGGCAAAGTGGCAGCAAAAGCTGATAGGCTCTCTCAGCTTCGCCGAGTAGGTATAGGTTGTAAGCACTATACCGAAGAGCAAGAAAACCGAGCACACGTCATACATTATCAAGTAGTCGATATCGATTAGGAGAAAAGGATAGAAAATGAAATCTAAATTAGAATACATCTGGCTTGACGGCTATAAGCCAACGCAAACCCTGCGCAGCAAGACGCAAGTACGCGACAATTTTGACGGCACGCTTGAAGCATGCCCCGTGTGGTCATTCGACGGCAGCTCCACCCGCCAAGCCGAAGGCAACGATTCCGACTGCTTACTGAAGCCAGTAGCTGTCTATCCAGACCCAGACCGCGCGAATGCCTATTTAGTAATGACTGAAGTCATGAACGCCGATGGCACACCACACCCATCAAATGGCCGCGCTACAATCGATGATGATGATGAAGATTTCTGGTTCGGTTTCGAGCAAGAGTATTTCTTGTGGGATCTAAAGACTAATCTTCCTCCTGGCTTCCCCTCAGGCGGCTACCCCGGCCCTCAAGGCCCTTATTACTGCTCTGTCGGCGCCCAAAATGCCTTCGGTCGCGAAGTAATCGAAGACCACATGGACCTGTGTCTTGAAGCTGGACTCAACTTCGAAGGCATCAACGCCGAAGTTGCTGCCGGTCAGTGGGAGTTTCAAATTTTTGCAAAGGGCGCGAAGAAAGCTGGCGACCAAACCTGGATCGCAAGATACCTCTTGGAGCGCACAGCTGAGCGCTACGGTCTGGCAATCAACTACGAGCCCAAGCCTCTAGGCAAAGAACTAGACTGGAATGGCTCAGGCATGCACGCTAACTTCTCTAACGGCCCTATGCGAGAAGACGGTGATGAATCTGTATTCACCAGAATATGCGAAGCCTTCGGCAAGAATATCGATCGTCACATCAGCGTCTATGGCGCAAACAACGATCATCGATTGACTGGCCTGCACGAGACTCAGTCTATCGATGAGTTCAGCTACGGCGTATCTGACCGTGGCGCGTCAATTCGTATTCCGATTGGCACTGTTGAAGATGGCTGGAAGGGACGTCTAGAAGACAGACGTACTGCCTCCAATGCGGACCCGTATAAGGTTGCCGCAGCGATCATCAAGACTACGAAGGAAGGCCTAGCGTAAGCTACAGCCTCGCTTTACAAAAAGCCCGGTCATTAGACCGGGCTTTTTTATGTCCTCAAATATTGCAGCCAACCATACTCTGCACTATTATGGTGCATCAATACCCCGCAATAAAGCGAGCAACCACCCAAAGCTGTGCACAAGCCCCATAAACAGTGATCTACTCGGCATTGGCTCTTTTGGTTTGGTTATTGCATAGCAAGGATAGGAGAAGCGTTTGCTATTCGGCGCCAAATCATCGGCTAAAACATCAGTAGAGAAATAGTTACCGTGACTCTGAACAACATACACAAGCGACTGCTGGATAATCAGAAGACTGCAGTTGTGATGATGGATAAGAATCTACGTCTACTCTATCTAAACGTGGCAGCTGAGAATCTGCTGGAAATCAGTGTCCGTAAGGCCAACAAGCTCTTTATTGGCGACGTGCTAATCAACGCGGCAGAAGACATAGGTGAGATGCAAACAGCCCTAACCAACAGCAATAGCTTTACCAAGCGACAGGCACAACTGCAGCTGATGCATGGCAAGACTGTGGATGTCGACTATACGATTACACCGTTCGAGGAAGACGGCGAGCAACTCGCGCTGCTAGAGATTACCTCTCTAGAACACTCCTACAGGATAAATCGCGAGGAATCCCTGAATAGCACCCACGCTACCACTAGAGAATTAGTGAGAGGCCTTGCCCATGAGATTAAGAATCCACTAGGGGGAATTCGCGGAGCGGCACAATTATTAGCGGCAGAGCTTAATAGTGAAGACCTAGCAGACTACACCAACGTGATTATCGAAGAGGCTGATCGCCTCCACAAATTGGTAGACCGACTAGTTGATTCCAGACAGCCATTAAAGATGCAACCGATCAACGTGCACGAAGTTTTGGAAAGAGTGCGATCACTGGTGCAGGCCGAAATAAGCGGCAATAGCATCGAGCTGATTAGGGACTACGACCCTAGTATACCGCCGGTGCTAGCGGACTCGTCGCAACTCATTCAGGCGATGTTGAATATCGTGCGTAATGCAATGCAGGCGCTGTTTAGCCCGAAGGTAGAGCACAATCTAGGCCGCATCTATCTGCGCACCCGGATCGTTCGCAACGCAACGATAGGCGCCAAGTTTCACAGATTAGCCGCGAGCATAAAAATTATCGACAACGGGCCGGGAATCAAGCCAGAGATTATGGACTCCATTTTCTATCCGATGATTAGTGGACGCGCCGAGGGAACAGGCCTCGGACTTTCAATTACACACTCTATTATCAATCAACATGAAGGAGTCATAGAGTGTGAGAGCCGGCCTGGCGCAACCTGTTTCACGGTGTTGCTGCCACTTGCTCCAGCTGGCAGCTAGTAAGCCAGCGCAAATAGGCGATTAACAGTTAATCTAATTTCGGGCGTAAGCCCAATGTTTCACAAGGGTGTGTGATTTATGAACTCAAGTAATTCTGTCTGGATACTGGATGACGACCGATCCATTCGCTGGGTACTGGAAAAATCCCTAGGCAAGACTGGTCTCAATACCGAGTCGTTCGAAAACGGCAACGACTTGCTGCACCGCCTCGAGCAGGAATTGCCCGATGCGATTATCAGCGACATCCGCATGCCGGGAATCAGCGGGCTGGACCTGCTGTCTACAATTCAGGAACAACACCCGCAACTTCCAGTCATCATCATGACGGCACATTCGGATCTCGATAGCGCAGTCTCATCCTATAGCCGCGGAGCCTTCGAATATTTGCCTAAGCCTTTCGACATCGAAGATGCGATAGCGATGACGAATCGTGCGCTGGAACACGTGCGCGAACAAAGCGAAGAGAGTAACGACACTGAAGTTGTTAAGAGCCAAGAGATCATCGGTGAAGCACCTGCGATGCAGGAAGTATTCCGTGCCATCGGCAGACTCTCGCAGTCGAATATATCGGTGCTGATCAACGGCGAATCGGGAACCGGCAAAGAGTTAGTAGCCCGCGCCCTGCATCAGCACAGCCCGCGCAGCAACAAGACCTTCGTGCCGCTTAACGTCGCGGCTATTCCTAAAGAACTCATAGAATCTGAACTGTTCGGCCACGAGAAAGGCGCGTTCACCGGTGCAACCTCGCAGCGTACCGGTCGCTTCGAACAGGCCGATGGCGGCACGCTATTTTTAGATGAGATCGGCGACATGCCGGCCGAAACACAGACAAGATTGCTGCGCGTGCTTTCCGATGGCGAGTTTTATCGCGTAGGCGGACACACCTCCATCAAGGTGGACGTGCGCATCATCGCGGCCACCCATCAGAATCTAGAGAAGCTCGTTGAGCAACACCAGTTCCGCGAGGATCTCTTTCATCGACTGAACGTAATTCGTATTCACATACCACGCCTCAGTGATCGCAGCGAGGACATACCCAAACTCGCGAGCTTCTTTCTGCACTCCGCCGCTAAGGAATTAGATGTAGAACCGAAGACACTGCGGCCAGAGACTGAAGAATATCTCATGGGACTCAGCTGGCCTGGCAACGTCCGTCAGCTAGAAAACTTCTGTCGCTGGATTACCGTCATGGCATCGAGCCGCGAGGTCTATCTTGCCGATTTGCCTCCGGAATTTGCTACCCAGGAAACAGTCATCAATCAGAACGGCGATTGGACCCAAGGGCTGCATCAATGGGCGGATCAGCAATTGAATCTAGGCAATGTCGGCATCCTGAATGACGCCACACCTATGTTCGAACGTACCATGATCGACATCGCCCTTAAACATACTGCCGGGCGCAGGAGAGATGCGGCAAATTTATTAGGCTGGGGAAGAAATACCTTAACTAGAAAGATTAAGGAGCTGGGAACCGATGAAGAAAAGGTTGAGACTACTACGAATTAGTCCAGTCTCAGCCAAAAAGTACACACTATCTGCTTAGCTGTGCGGTCTTAAGACGCCACCCCGTTGCGGCTCTCTGCCAGTTGAGTACGACTGCATTATCCACAATTGCCCCACGGCCATTCTAAACAATGGGCTATTAGGAGTGATTCGAATAAAAGACGAACATTTCTCCCCAACCCTAGACAAAACCGTTGCAAATCAATTTCATAGGCAACAAAATAACCGCTTATCTTGGATTGATGCTGATTTCCTGAAAGTTTTTATTACCTTCAGGCCCAAATGCGGATTTTTCAGCTGATGAGTAAGATTATTGGAGCTTTCATGGATTTAGAATACAAAACCGTTCAGGCACAAACGCCACTATTTGCCGACAGCAAAAAAATGCAAGAAGTGCTCGAGGCTGAAGCCAAAGCTGGCTGGCAGCTGTTGTGGAAAGAAGACAACTACAAGATGAAGCTACAGCGGGAAATCTCAAATCGCGAGAACGATAAGAATCTCGATTTTGACGCCTATCGCTCTTCTGTAGGGGTTAGCTCTGTTGTCACCTATGTTGGTACAGCTTTGCTTACACTAGGAATAGTCTCGGTTATCTTGTATTTCGCAATCTGGACTAGCTGATTTGCCGCAACATAGGCGGCTCAAACCTATTGAGCCGCGGCAGACCTACTTAACTGCCCGCACCTGAATCGTTCTTTCCACATCTTCGCATGAACCTGTGCTCTCGATAGTGTGGTACTCGACACCAGCTTCCAGAATAGTTGAACAGCTTACGACCGCCGTGCACCCCGCCAAACCAACTGCGCCACCAAGTGCGTCGAATGTATAAGTTCGAGCCGCACAATTTGAGCCTGCATAGGCTGGATATTCTTCCGGCGGAAAGGTTCTATTCATCACGAACCCCGCGCCGGATTCGGCCGCATAGAATGCTCGTGCTAAATTCACTTCTTCCACGAAAGTTTCCGCGTTTTCCTGCACCAGCTCATTTATCGCTACCGCGATAACCGCCATCGTTGTGATAATAAAAATGGCTGCAGGCAAGCCTATTCCTTGCTGCGTCACTCGCAATGAGAATTGTTTACTTAGCATAGCTACTCCGCTCCTTAAGGAACACTTCGCGTAAGCACTTCATGGTTTAGGCGCAGCGAATCGCCCTCGGAGCTGAAATTCAATTCGATCTTAACCAAAGAGTTTCGTGTTAATGACTGCGTACCAATACCGAAGGCAATAATGTCTTTGTTATCTATGCTGTCTGTAATTAGTGTTTTTATACGGCCTTCGGCTATTGCCGAATAATCCGGCAAACATCTATTGTCTGGATGCGCTGCCGCAACCGAACATGAGGGGGAGCCAGTTCCTTCTTCCCTCTGCACCTGATCAGCGAAGAAACCGTAGTTACTGTAACGATACAGCTTATCTTCAACCACACAAAAACTAACCGGTTGATCCACAACGAAGAAACGTTTCGTCGGAGAGCGCCTTCTGAAACGGTGACTCGTTACCAGATTTACAACACTTATGTTCATATCTGATGGGTCTGTATCACTGATGGTCGCTATCTTTTGAATCGGCCGACGCGCCGGGAAATTCGGCCACTGCGTATAGTCACCGTCTGGATTATCTCCATCGTAGAGTATCGCCGTATTATTAGTTGGAAAGATGGCGGCGTAGGCATCACTCGCTACTGTATCTTCCAAGGTTGGAAAGAATTCGATGACATCGAAGGACATAGTGCCGCTACCAGAAAAAGAAGGGTTAATATAGTTCGTCGCAGCACGTACGGGGATAAATTCTATGCACTGATCGCCGGATGGATTTAGCCCCGTTGTTGGAGTTACACGAATACTTCTCGGCAATGCATTGTGAAGTTCCAGCGCCATTCTATCGATAGCCGTCCGACCTGCCGATGCCATTTTGCTTCTTCTGGAAGAATCGTAGAGGCTGTCCGCCGAATCCGATATATAAGACACCAAACCAATACTGATAATGGCAGCGACACTAATCGTCACGACTACTTCAATAATGGTGAAACCTTGCGATCTCTTTAAGTCATTCATTTTCATAGTGGGTACTAATCTAAAAATTCGATTTATAAGCGCTTAACACTAGGCCTTCTGTTTCGGCACCAAAAAAAACAGTCACGGTAATCAACTTGGCGTCATAGTTATCATCTAGCTCTTGACCGATCGGGGTCGTTGGCGCGTAGGTTACGGCCGAACTTCCGGAGACGTAGTAATTCACTTCGACCAAGACTGAAAAATTATCATAGCCGTCTCGCTCTTCATTGTTTGCATCTCTCAGAGGCACCCCGTACTTAAGCCCTTCCTGCAAGTTATCGTAGTCGTCCACATCGTCATAAGTCGCACGATCTTCACCGTCGGCACCAAACAATCTCTCATCAGTTACAATTACTTCGGGCTCCTCCGAACAACGTCTTGCTGCAGCTGGAGCCAACGTTCCTCTGCAAGGAGGTATGCCCGAAGCTCTATTTCCCTCATCAAAACGTTTGCCCACAATTTCATCGAGGTAGGCCTGCGCCAGAGCGATAGATTGTATATTCACCAAGGTATCTGAACTCCTTGCTGTACCCCCGGAAATCGAAGCCGCAATCCCAGCAAGCGCTACAGAAAGAATAATGATAACAAAGATCATTTCAATGAGAGAAACCCCAAGCTGATACCTCTCTTTAAAGCCACTAAACATCGCAGTCACCCACATAGGCAAACCCTGATGGAGAAATACATACCGAATAGTTTATGTCTTCATTGACACAAAATCTAACCGCCGATGTAGGAGCCACCGCATAACTTGCAGCGCTCGCTACTCCGCTACTCGCAACCAAATTACCTAGCTCTCCAAATGTAAGAGTGAACGGACTAGAATCAGAAACATTCGATCCGGCTATGCTGGCACAACTATCAGTCACGTCTTTGTCAGCGGTAATAGTCAGTGAGCTTATGGATACAGTGACTCTACTTACAGATGCCGATGCCTCTAAGACTTCTATTGTCGCCTCAGTGCCATCTTCATTAGGTGTGAACACCATCGACATATCGGAGCGACCAAAAGCCCCCTGCTGAGCACGTCGCGCCTGCGAAATAAGCTGATCGCGAACGACCAATCCCACAAACGCATTCTCATCGGAGAATCGCGACATCACCGTAACCGAAATTATGGTGAGCACTAAGATCACAATAACAATCTCCACAATCGTGAAGCCGACAGACTTGTATTGGGTTAGTTGTTTTGCCATAGACTGTAATTTCGCGCTAAAACGCTACATCTCCAATTAGACCAAGTAGTAATCTACCACTCATTCTCGCTCCAAACCGATATCCGTATCAACACTTAACAGCTCAAGAGTACTACTTCCTAGTCTGTAAAAAACTTGCTCCGGGAATCGATAGCTCGCCTCCTCTGCACGCTGCTTGGCAAGCTCCGATTGCCCGATAAAATCATGAGAAAAGATCAGGTTCTGAAAGTATTGCCAACGTGGCTTCGATTCTACTATTTCATTTACGAGGTCGATATAGGGCTGAACCTGACTCAGATCGTTTCTGGCCAAACCCTGGTTCATTAAATCTGTTCGTATTTTCAATTGGATTCGTTCTTGCCAAACGAGCGGATTTCTAATAGCTAATAGCGTCTCGACAGGGGTATTGGGATCGAGCTCGTAGCGAGTAAGAATAGCGCCAGCTTGAAGCGTCGTCACCATAAAAAACGTAGTAAAAAGAGGAATTGTAATGCCCGAAACTCCAATCAGAAGCGTTGACGCCAACTGGCGTGTTTTTGCTTTATTGGCCAACGAGTCTATAAGATAGATTATCATAATGAAAACTATCCAATGCACACTGGAATGGTAAAACGGAAATTCTGTCTGCGTATGAAGAACGATCGGAAACAAGAGACCTAGCATCGCAAAGCGCGTTGCAATATCTAGACGCCAAATAGATCTCAAGACCACAAAAACTGCGAGCAACATACCCAACAAGGAAATAATACCTCCCTCTATCGCCCAAAATAACATTTCATTGTGTGGGTGACTTAAATTTGGCTGCCCATTAGGTGTAGAAATTCCCGCCGCATACAAGGCAGCAACAAAACTATTAAATTCAGCCTCAAAGTTACCCAGGCCCACACCAAACAGCGGATTTTCTAAAACCAAGAGTAAAGCTTGATAGTACATCCTCTCTCGGATTGGGTCTGATTGCACTTTAGAAAGTGCCGCCGCTAATCCATTGCTATCTCCAAGGTTCAACAACAGGTAGCCGACAAAAAAACCCAGGCCGATCATTAGCAACCATCCCGCGCTTTTTCGAATGCCGACATTCAAAAAGAGATAGAGCAGCATCAGCAGCGAACCCACTGAGGCACCAATCCATCCTGTCCTGGAATTCAGCAGCAGAATAAGCGGCACCGTCACGAGTGGAGTAAGTAAGCATACGGACTGAAAAAAGGATTTTCTGGCAGAGCCCTGAAATTTGGAGAGCAGGTAACCGGATAGAACCAGTCCTGTGGCCATGAAACTGGCCATGACATTGCGCTGAAAAAAAACACCAAATGGAGGATAGCCCTCTACATGGCCCATAAAATTACGCGACGACGCAATGTATTCCTGGCTCCAACCCAGCAGCCCCTCAATCCAGACCGCACACAATACTATAAAAAATAACAACTCTTTCTGACTGCCCCTCAGGTCTAACTGCTGCAAGACTATAAACAGCAGGAGGCCAGCCAAGAGGCCGTACATTCGCCCGATACTAAGCGGATCTATAGATGCAGGATAGAGTGCGGGTAAGAGGAGCAGTGCGATTGCAGCGATCAGCCCAACGGTCAATTCCGTGTAAGCCCATTGTGAACTAGAGACTATTTTGAATAGCCCGAAGCCGATGGCGAAACTTAGAAACGTCCAGACTGAGGCGTTGAAGGAAATCGTGAGAGCATTGCCCGGGGGGTGCAATTGAAAATAGTGCATGCCTCCCAAAAAAAGAAAACTCAAGGCCCAGTAGGCATATTTGCCGGAGCCTTGAGTCATCTGTTCTAGTAGTCGATTCAATTAATTTACCGACTTCTTTAGCATAATCCTTCGACGTTTAATGAATCAAAAATACAAACTGCCTGAACACTAAACTACTACAGTGTATTTCGAGTTACTTCGCCTTGACGGTCCATAAAAATTACCTTCGCGCCTGATCCTACCTGTGAAGAGGCATCAAGTACTCTGTCTGCAGTATAGACAAACGCACATGCTTTCGGAGTGTCTAAGAAGAACGCGCTGACTTCAGGAGTATTGGCAAACCCCGTGCCTTGTGAAGCGCTGTTCAGTTGTACGGCGAGAAGAGCTGCCGAAGTAGCCACGACTTGTGAGGCAGCGACAACATTGGGGTGCCCAGCTTGCAGCATATTATCTAATGCATTTTTGCAATCTGTATTGTTATTTAGATTCGGATAGCCCGTTACAGCACTTGCTGTAACACTCGGATAGCCCGCAATAGTTGTGTTATTTGCACCTTGAGCTATGAACTCAGCATGGTATAGCGCGTTGGCGGTACCTAGACCACCTTCCAATGCGTCAACTACCGCGCTATGCGCTTCATCTGTTACGTCAATAAAACGTGGTAGCGCGGTAGCAGCCAGAATACCTAAAAGCAAAATAACTACCACCAACTCAATAATCGTAAAACCAGATTGACTGGCCCTACGTTGATCTTGAATATTTAACGATTTCATACTTATCACCCTTTTCAATCTAAATTAATAAAATTAGCTTCTAAATCAATAACATTCTAGCGTGCGCCAATGTCAGCATCGCACTAGTCTAGTTTATCTCGCTCTCAATTCGCTGGGAGTCATCAACCCTGGCAAAACACCAGATCTACCTCTACTCGTGAGAAAACTTGTATACCTAATAACGGCTCATTTATTAGTAACTTAATGACTTTTTTGAATCCAAATTCTTTAAGAAACACTGGTATGAGGTATTGTTCGCTATATCGAGCGAGCTGTATAGAGTAACAAATGGTTTTTACCCCTCTTTGTTCCCATATACTAGCAACCTAGAATTCGCAAATTCTGCTAAAAAGACCAATTTTGTGCTGCCTTTCACACTTTTAGCCCCCGCTGCCTGCTAACACTTCATTCAACATCTGATCCTCTCGGAGTTCCTGCCAATAGAACGGGGTAACTGGCTTCAAAACCACGCCATTCAGACGGCTTCGGCGATTCTCTTGAGGAATCTCTCCCGCTCTCGAAGCTATTCTGACATCCAATCCGGACTGTATATCTACCTCTCCGTAGTCTGTTGTGACGCTAAAGCGAATTTCGCTAACGGGCACCAGCTGCTCATCGAACGCCAGGAAGACTCCTGTACTATCACTCACCAAATACACCAATTCCATGCGGCTATTGTCAAAATACCAAGACCTACGGGGTAAACCTGCACTAGGCGGCCCACTAAATGCACCCAAATAATTGCTAGGGGGCAGCAACATGAGGTCCATGGGGTTTATATCCTCTAACAGAGCGGCAGCGCCTGCATTACCCCCGGTTACCGCGCTTATCAGCTCTAAATTAATACCCGTCTGTAACTGCGTAATCACTGCAATAAAACTCGCACGCTCCGCTTGTGCTGGAAATTCAGCAAAACGGTTCGCTGCATAGGCATAGATAATAGCTACCGAAATAATGAATGCCACAAGCTCAAATAAAGAAAACCCACGATTCTTGTTGAACCCCGGAGTCTTAAGCCGCCTCGCTCTCTGTTTGTCTATGATCTTCAATTCGATACTCGACTCTTACGAAACCCTTGTCTGCAATAATAGTGATTAAGCTAGGCGTCATAGGAACGCAACCACTTTCGCCGGCTAGCCTTGCGCAGCTGAATTGAGATCCCAAATCGGCAGAAACACACCAAGAGCTAGAATCAGAACCAGAACTGCGATAAATGAAATCAATACGGGTTCTATAGAATCACTTAACTGTTTTATGTCGTAATTGACCTCCACTGTGTAGAAATCCGCGACTTCTTCCAAAAGGTCATCGACGTTTCCAGTCTCTTCACCGACGGCGATCATTTGCAATACTAGGGGTGAAAACATACCAGCCGCTACCGCAGTTCTGTGCAGTGACTCACCCCTCTCAACTCCTTCGCGCATCTTGTGAACATTATAGGCAACGAAAGCGTTTCCCACAGCGCCTGCCACAACCGTCAAACCTTGGACGATAGGAAGTCCAGAGGCCATAACCATAGAAAACGTGCGCGCAAATCTAGCCAATGCGATTTTCTCAAAAACCGGGCCTGCTAAAGGGAGGGTGATTTTACGCCTATCCCAACTCAATAAACCCCGCTCTGTACCCAACCAATAGCGAAAACCGGAAATAGATCCTCCTATCGTGATGAGCAGATGCGGCCAATAATTCAACACGAAGTTCGATGTATTTATCAACCAAACAGTTTGCCAGGGTAAATCGGCACCTAGCCGCTCAAATGTATCAGAGAAGATTGGGATGACGAACACCGTGATCACTCCCAATGCTACCGCCATAGCAACTAGGACAAAAATTGGGTAACGAGTAGCACTCTTAATTTGCTTCCTGGTAGATTTTTCCAACTCAAGATATTTCGACACTTCAATGAAAGCTCGGTCTAATCGACCAGTGTTTTCCCCTACATGCACTAGGCTCAAGAACAATTGGGAAAAAACTTTAGGGTGCTGGCCTAGCGCCGTTGCTAATGTATTACCATTCTCTAGCCCAGCTATCACATCTCTCAGAATACGACGAAAGTTTCGATTGCTCATCGAGGCTTCCAAGCCCTTGATCGCGCGATCAAGTGGTAATCCAGCTTTAGTCAGGCTGTACATCTGCCTTGAAAACATGATGAGCTCATCGATTTCAATTTTGTCTAAGCCAAAGAAAGCATTTGCCTTATCTATAACAGTGGCATCGGGGCCAATATCCATTCTTGAACGAGCTGCGGCCTTCGCCTTTTTCTCAGGTTTCCCGCTCGCTTCCTTTATTTCAATCGGTGTGACCTGATCACCAAACAGCTTTTCTGCAACGTCAGCCGCGGTTCCAGCATCCACATAACCGGACACCAAAGAACCACTGTAATCACGACCGCTGTATTCAAACTGAGGCATGGTCTCTCCTATTATTTGCTGAGCTCATCAATTACGTAGACAAAGAATTAAGCTACATCCATAAAATCGCTAGACTCATCAACCTGTTCGGCGACTCTCAATACTTCATCCAAGCTTGTTACGCCTTGTGCCGCATATTCAAGCGCACTCACTACTAAAGGCTGATAGCCCGGCGTCTTCTTTGCGATCCTTACAAAATCAGCTGAATTAGAGCGCCTCAAAGCGTCGGCCAATGGCTCATTCATTATTAGAATCTCGAATACGCCTATCCGACCTCGATAGCCTGAATTATTACAACGATGGCATCCGACAGCCTTCTTCAGATTCATGCGACCGGCCCTCTCGCCAATAAGGCCTTTGATCCAAGCCAGGTCTTTAGTGTCAGGATTATGATCTTCAAAGCAGTTATCGCATAAGCGGCGCACTAAGCGCTGAGCCACGACGGCACGCAATGCCGTAGCGGCCAAAAAGCCCTCGGCTCCCATATCAACCAGCCGCATCGCACTGGATACTGCATCGTTGGTATGTAATGTGGATAGAACTAGGTGACCCGTCATCGCCGCTCGTAGCGCAATCTCAGCAGTTTCCTGGTCTCGAATCTCTCCTACCAGCAATATGTCGGGATCCTGCCGCAAAGCGGACCTCAGTACCTTGGCAAAGGTAAGCTCTATCTTCGGATTTATCTGCACCTGATTAACTCTATGCAGGCGATACTCGACAGGATCTTCGACCGTGATTATTTTCTTGCCGACTTCATTTAATTCTTGCAACGCTCCATAGAGTGTCGTGGTCTTACCACTACCGGTTGGACCAGTTACAAGTATCAACCCATGGGGCATATGAATTAGCTTTCTAAATTTTTCAAGCATCTCCTCCGGCATTCCAACCTCATTAAGATCGGAAGCCCCGTCGGTTTGATCGAGCAGGCGCATTACTACCGATTCGCCGTTCTCTATGGGCATTGTCGATAAACGCACATCAATATTTCGCCCCTTAACTCTAAGGCTAAACCGACCATCTTGGGGAAGTCTCTTTTCTGATATGTCTAAGCCAGAAAGCAATTTCAGCCGCAGTACCAATGCCGGAGCAATCCGTCTTTCTTTCATTACCTGTTCCTGCAACACGCCATCTACACGCTGGCGGATACGCAGTACATTTTCATCTGGCTCGATGTGAATGTCGGAAGCGCGGACCTGAACAGCGTCCTCAAAGATGGACTGCAGTAACTTAACTACCGGCGCTTCGCTATCATCTGCATCCAAGCTTAGGGCTTCTAGATCAAACTGACCCTCCGTGAGCTCTTCATCCAGCTCTTCAGCAAAGTTCGCAATCTCTTCAGTTCGGCGATAAACGAGATCGAGCGTGCTAAGCAATTCCGATTCTTTTACAACTGCGGGTTGAATTGGCTGCTCTAGGATTCGCTCTAGCTCATCAGAGGCAAATATATCCATTGGGTCAGCCATGCCTACCAACAATTGCGCACCTTGGTCCGCCAATATAATAGCTCTGTAACGACGCGCATATGATTCACGCAGACGGTGAATCAGACTGACATCAAAATTGTAGCGGCGCAGGTCGACAAAAGGGATTTGCAATTGCTGACTGAGATAACTTAAGAGCTGCTCTTCTTTGATCAGCCCAAGCTCAATCAATACTTGCCCCAGCCGCTGGCCAGTTTGCTTCTGGCGATCAATAGCGTCCAGCAACTGCTGCGCAGAAATTACGTTGTTCTTGACCAGCAGATCACCGATCTTAATTTTTTGTTTTGTGATGGCCATGTTAAGGATTCAGTGCAGCAACTCTTTGTTGACTGCGACCGCGCAAGTTGGCGCTTAGGTTGGAATATTCCATTGCTCGCACATAAGCCTGCCTAGCAAGCGTCGAATTGCCAAGCTGGTCATTAGCTGCCGCATATCCATACCACCACTTGCCCTGTGTTTGATCATATCCGACAAGGCCGCGGTAGGAAATGACGGCGCCTGCAAAATCCCTACTAGACAGTTGTGCAGATGCAAGAAGATCGTGATATTCAGTATCGTCAACAATATCAGGAGCTCGTGAGAGCAATATAGCTGCAGCCTCCGAGAGATTTCCAACGCTCATCAATAGGCGCGCCTTCACTTTCTTAAACCCAGCGTGATTAGGTACCATTTCCAGCCCAACATCGATCAATGCTAGAGCATCCGCAACATTTCCTTTGTTCATTAGCAGCTTTGCATAGGTCTCACGTGACTGATGCGCGCTGCGATTTTCAATAATGTATGTCTCCAATGTTGTAAAAGCCGCATCGGTCTGTCCGCTAGATATCAATCGAAGCGCATTTTGAACAGCGATAGTATCCAATTGTTCATTCGAATAACGAGGCTCTTCTTTCATCGAAGCAACTGGCTCATCAGCTAAAGGTTCGATGTCCACCTCTTCTGGAAACTCACTTCTCTCTACTATTGATTGCTGATCTGATGTCGAAGCAATCGAAGGAGCAACAGTTTCCGCTCGACCACTATTTCCACGAAGGAAATTAGTGCTATCAGGCTGCGTACTTATCACCACTTCTTGCGGGTTAGCTTGTACTACAATCGCCGGGCTTTCTACAGACTCTACTATGATTTCTCTCTGGGCAGTTTCAAGCTCTTCTGCTACAGCTATGGATTCTTCTAATTTCTGAACAACTCGCTTCGAATCAGCCACCTGAATATCCAAACGCTGCTCAACGTTTGAGTCCAGAGACTTGTCCCAAAAATACATCAGCGCTATTAGAACCAGAAGCAAGGGAATCAAGATAATAGGCAGCAGTTTTCTCTTGGCCTCTGGGGAATACTCTCTCGCCGGCATTAGACGAACTGCCCCACCTGAGCTATCGGATTCTTTTCTGCGCTGATCAAGATCACGCAGCATATTATTTACAAGACTCATAGGTACATGCCGCCTAGGTAATAAATCAATGCCGCTCCGACAAATAGGCAGCCAACCGCAATCATGGCAGGCATGTAGTTGGCGCTAGGCAAACTCACACCCTCCGTATCATCTGCTGCATTTTTCACATGATCAATTTGTACCGTTCGTTCTCCCTTACCGAATGCCACCATCAACGCTTTGTGGCAAAGGATATTAATAACCCTAGGAATTCCGTCGCTCGTTCGGTAGAGGAAATCCAATGCCCGCTTTGAAAACAGGAAGGGTCCGTTGTAGCCTGCCGTAGCCAATCGATGGACAACGTAGCGCTCGACACCATCTCTATCTAGAGCCTCTATCTCGAATGAAAAAGTAATTCGCTGCCGTAGCTGCCTGAGTGACGGCTGACTCAGCAACACATCTAACTCGGGCTGCGCAAACAGAACAACTTGGAACAATTTGACCTGCTCTGTCTCTATGTTCGTCAACAATCGCAATGCCTCAAGCGTCTGTTCCGGCATCGCATGAGCTTCATCAATAAATAGCACTACCTGTTTATTATCACCCGAGAATTCAACCAACTTTTCCGTAATCGCCTTCAACAGGCGATGATGACCCACATCCTGATCGATCTCGATATTCAGCTCTTCGGCAAAGGCGAGAAACAATCCTTTAGGACTAAGCACTGGGTTTGGAATATACGCCGTTACATAGTTTTCCTTGTCTTCCTCTAGAGTATTGAGGACTTTCCGACACAACATAGTCTTGCCTGTGCCAACTTCTCCGACGATTTTTATGAATCCTTCAGCATTAGCCAAAGAGACCATCAGCATATTATATGCCTTATGATAGCTGGCCATATTCAAGAAAAAGTGTGTGTTCGGCGTTAACGAGAAAGGCAATTCCCGCAGACCAAAATGCTGTAAATACATGACTCTTTATCCTAATCTAATTATTCGCGAACGGATCAATTGCACGATTGATATCTCGAAATCTATCATTGCTATCCTGAAGTAAAACCTTATCGCTAGCCTCGCTAACCATTATTGGTTTAAGCAAGATTATGAATTCACTCTTTACAGATTGAGTTTGCCTCTGCTCTAAGGCATCGCCAAGCAGCGGCACGCGACTCACTCCGGGTATTCCTGCTGTTTCATTTATATTGCGCTCAAATGCCAAGCCACCGAGAACCACTATTTTCCCATTCTCAGCCTTAATAACACTGTCAATTTCACGAGTAGTCGTTAATGCCAGAGGTACAGTCTGCCCCGCTATACTTTTTGTCTGCTCGTCAACAGCACTAATAATGGGATGCACATGCAAAGTGATTTCACCATTTGCGCTAATCTGTGGTGTTATATCCATAGATATACCAGAGAAAAATTGCTGTAGATTGTTGTTAGCGTTTGTCGTCGTATTGTTGGCAGAGGCGACAGTAGTAGTGTCGGCTTGAGTTTGGAAGAACTCTTGCCCGCCATCCTGAAATACCGCCTTCTGATTATTCAATACACGCAACTGAGGACTAGATACCACCTGTGTAGTGCCGCGAGTTTGCAACAGCTGAAACACAGCATCGAAATCGCTAAAATTTGTACTAAACTGCAACGCATTGGAGATGCCATCAAGACCTATATCTCCACCCAGAAACTCGGCAGCTTGGTCGTTGTCACTATCTGCGAATAGAGGCGGGTCTTCTAATGGATTGCTAGGACCGTTACCGAATGTATTGAAATCCAACGCGTATTGAAATCCTTTGTTAAGAATCACTTCCAAGAACTGAATTTGAATTACTACTTCTCTTCTCAGGGATTCTTGCGCCGCTTCGATAAATTCCTCAACGCGATCCAACTCATGAGGGAATGCAGTTACAATTACAATTCCCGTTAATGGCTGAACCAACACACTCTTACCCTCATCAGTTACGGTCGATTGATTTCTGCTACCAGCCGTACTAAAGCCACCGAAGCCACCAACGCCTCCTGCCGCTCCACCGCCACCGCTGCCGCTACCGTTACTTTGCACTCCAATCAGATTAGTGATTGCAGTCTCTAAATCTGACCAGAAATCAGTACTAGTGGAAGTAGAAATCCTGTCTCTTATACACATCTCCGAGCCCACGAGACTCCTGAGCATCTC
>OLHJ01000032.1_pt1 | contig 65656 bp, 58 predicted proteins | sample 1609491 | NCBI WGS metagenome assembly OLHJ01 (sample SAMN05416861, study PRJEB24817) | seawater metagenome | isolation source: Sea water | place: Canada:Atlantic | collected 2013-11
GATTCCTATTCAACAGACAGAACAAAAGAGATTTGCGAGCATTTTAATGTCCGATTTATTGAACATAAATTTGAAGGATATATAGAACAAAAAAATTATGCTTTGTCTACTGCTTCCCATGATTATATTTTGTCTTTAGATGGCGATGAGGCACTTTCTGAAGAACTCAAAAATTCTATATTTAAAATTAAGGAAAACTGGACTTGTGATGGTTATTACTCTAATAGACTAAATAATTATTGTGGCCAATGGATCAAGCATTCAGATTGGTATCCCGATAAAAAACTACGCCTTTTCAAAAAAGGGAGCGGTGAATGGAAGGGCATTAACCCTCACGATAGCTACACTTTAAAGAAGAACAAAAAAGCAGGGAAGCTTAAGGGTGACTTATTGCATTGGATTTATAGAGATTATAAAGAACACAAACAAAAAGTAGATAATTTTTCAACTATTGCAGCTGGGGCTTATTTTAAATTGGGAATTAAATCTTCCATTTTTAAAATCTTTTTCAGACCCACTTGGGCTTTCTTTAAGGCTTATTTTTTAAGACTTGGATTTCTTGATGGAAAAAATGGTTTTAGAATTTGCAAGCAAACCTTTAGGGTTACTTATTTAAAGTATAAAAAACTATATAAACATTGGCATTGATAATAATTTACTTGCTTCTCCAGAAAAAATAGCGCTCTTTAAATCGTTCTTTCTTTTTGTAATAAGTAGAAAATTTATTGGAGAAAAAATACATCACCTCTACGATTTCGTTTTTTGTTTTTTGAGGATATAATTTAGCATATTCATCACTCATGATATCTAACATCACATCTTTAGGAGAAAGCTTAGCAAAGTTCTTCATACGTTCCTCAAAACTCATGCTTTGAAACTTCATTCGGTTTAAATCTACCAGATAAAACTCATATTCCTCACCATTCTTTTTAATTAAAGTATTTCCTGGTGAATGGTCTAAAAAATTAATTCCATTTTCATGAAGATTAAAAGTAAATCTAGTAAAAGCCCTTAGAATAATCTCAAAGTCTGGATAATCATGATTAAAAATTAATTCACGATAGGTTAAATCGTCATCGAATTGCTCACTGATATAAAAACTATTCTGTATAAAAAACATGGAACTATACTCTATATACGCTATAGGCTTAGGAGTGTTAATTCCCATATTCAAAAGTTTATTTCCATATTCAAAGGATCGCCTAGCCTTAGATTTTCTAAAAAACTTATAAGCGATTTTATTAACTAGATTTGGAATTTTAAATGATTTTATATTTAATTCAATTCCATCTACAGTTATATTCTTAATAAAATTTCTTTTCCCAAAACCACCTTCAATAGCATCAAAATCATGAATGTATTTTGTGATTTTATTTTTACTATCTAGAGATAGTTCTTCGTTAAAAAATTTAAATTCCTTCAATTTTTTTAATAATTTAGTTCTGGATAATTAATCCATTTCTTTTTAAAACGATCCGTAATAACTTTTCCTATGATAAATTGTAATTTTGCAAATATAAGATTCCATAATTAAAGCCCTTATGTTCAAACATTTTTTAATTACTCGTTTTAACCTTCGGAAAGACGATTGGACTACAAATAAAAAAAATATAGCCGTTTTAACGGAGGAATGGCATAAAAACAGATTTAAACTTTTTGCAGATTATTGTTTTCCAAGTGTAAAATCACAAACCAATAAAAACTTTCTTTGGTTGGTTTATTTTGATATTACAACCCCAGATAGTTATAAAAAAACAATTGCTTCACTACAAGAGGAAATGCCAAATTTTATTCCATTATATATTGATGGAATGTCTCAATTTCTGCCTTCCATAAAATCATATGTCAACGATTTTAAAGAGGAATATATAATCACAAGCACTCTAGATAATGATGATTGTATTAGCCGTACTTACATAGAGGAAGTTCAAAATAGATTTGACCAACAAGAATTTATGGCTGTTGATTTTATTGATGGATATACCATACAAACACAGTCTTTAATTAAAGTTGGAAAAAAATTACATCAATACAACCCTTTTATTTCATTGATAGAAAAAAATAGTTCCCCAAAAACTATATGTAATGTTTCTCATAGAATTTGGAAAAAGGAAAAAAGAATTATACAAATTAGAGAGGTAAGGATTTGGGCTTCAGTAATTCATTCCGAAAATAAAGTAAATGAGTTTACAGGTTATGGAAAAGTGAATTTAAATAATTTCTTTGCTAATTTTACACTTTCAAAAACTCAAACTCAATACATTATAACACACAATTTTCCATGTAATAAATGGAAATCACAAAGTGTTTTAAATTCCTTTTCATCGCATTGGAATTTTATTTTTAAAAATATCAAAAAAAATATAGGCTTATATAATAAGTAACCCTTTTATACTTTATCTTTTAGATAATGAACTTTTAATATAGGCTCCCAAAACTCTTTTACTTTTGGCTTTTCAAAACCATGACATCCAAATGGGATGTCATTACTTTTCAATTTCATTGCTAAATCCGGCTTTCTATCCATTGCAAAATTTAAAGCTTCTTTATATTTTGGAATTTTAAATTCTGGAAAAAGTTTTGGTGCAGTAATCGACCAGAAAACGTCTTCCATAATATCAAATTTCATTTTTCCACCTTTTAATTTTTCAGATAATTCCTTTTTAAACTCTTTTGCAATTTTATAACTCTTTTCTGTATTTCTTAAAGAAAAACCTCCGTTACCTACCTCAAAAAATATTTTACTACGCTCTTTTTTTCTTTTAGAATCAAATATGCTTATCACCCTTTTAGATAATGTGTTGGGGCTTGCAATCCAAGGTGCCCCAATATAATCATAGCCCTTATTACACCACATTGATAAATCATCTTTAAAAACAAAAGCATCTAATTGATAGATTAAAATATATTTTGAATACAAAAAGCGTTCATAAAAAATTTCTGAAAGCATTAAACTGTTATAACCAAATACATTCTTAAAATATTCATTTGGAAATTTTTCAGATTTTATTTTATTAAAATTTATTGAAGAAGTATCTAAGCTTTCTGGTTGAAGAAAAACAATATTATAATCTCCAAGTGTCTTTAAACATTGTTTTAAAGACATTTGTTCTGTTTCAGAAAGATTGTTCTATATATTGGTATTACAACAGTAACAAGGTCCTTATGCATATTTTTCACAAAAAATTAAATAGTTTATAATTATGAATACTACACAAAGTTAATAAAAAACATTGCGCTACTAGTCTTTAAAAAACACTCAATTAAATTTCTTTTAATAGAATAAAAAAAAATACACTTTAATATAAGTTCCACAAATAGTTATTTTTCCCTTAAAGCAGTTATTTTTGCAATTCATAATTATTTTAATAACCATGCAAACCGAAATAAATAACTGCTTAAATGTCCTTAAAAAAGGAGGACTAATCCTCTACCCTACCGATACGGTTTGGGGAATAGGCTGTGATGCTACAAATTATGAAGCTGTTGAAAAAATTTATCAACTTAAAAAACGAGTGGAAAGTAAATCCATGATTTGTTTGGTTACAGACTTTAAAATGCTGAATCAATATATTGAGGATATTCCTGAAGTAACTTACGATATTATTAAGTATGCTGTAAAGCCAACAACTATTATTTATGATCGCCCATTGCATGTTGCTGAAAACCTTATCGCAAAAGACAATTCCTTAGCAATAAGAGTTGTTAGAGAAGGTTTTTGTAATAAGTTAATGCGTAAATTAAAAAAACCAATGGTATCTACTTCAGCTAATTTAAGTGGCAAAGCAACACCTAATAACTTTCTAGAAATTAATAAAGTTATTTTAGAAGGTGTTGACTATGTTGTAAATTTGCACCAAAACAACAAAACAGCCAAACCTTCCTCTATTATTAAAATTACAACAGATGGGTCGGTAAAAATAATTCGTAAATAATAGCATGTCAAAATCACAGTTTTTCATCAATGCACTAGAGAATCCTGTCTTTAAGATAATATCTAAAGCTGCTTTTGCTATACATACTGATAGTTATGTTATTGGTGGCTTTGTTCGAGATTACATTCTAGATCGAGGTACTGCAAAAGACATTGATATTGTGGCTGTAGGTAGTGGGATAAAACTTGCTGAAAAAGTTTCTGAACTGCTGCCTGGAAAACCAAATGTGTCTGTTTTTAAAAATTATGGAACAGCCATGCTAAAATCTAATCAGATTGAATTAGAATTTGTTGGTGCCAGAAAGGAATCGTATAAAGAGTATAGTCGAAATCCTGCAGTGGAAGAAGGGTCTTTAGAAGACGATCAAAACCGAAGAGATTTTACTATAAATGCAATGGCCTTAAGTTTACAAGAAGAAACTTTTGGCGAATTATTAGATCCTTTTAATGGCATACAAGATCTGAAGGATAAGATTATTAGAACGCCTCTAGATCCAGACATTACCTATAGTGATGACCCATTACGTATGTTGCGAGCTATTCGATTTGCAACCCAATTAGAATTTACTATAGAAAAGGAGTCTTTCAACTCTATAATAAAAAATGTAGATCGAATTAAAATTATTTCGAAAGAAAGAATTGTTGATGAGCTTCATAAAATTATAGCTTCCCAAAAGCCTTCAATTGGGTTTGCATTATTACACAAAGCAGAATTACTACAACACATCCTTCCAGAGTTAGTAGCATTACAAGGAATTGAAGAAATTGACGGTCAAGGTCACAAAGATAATTTTTGGCATACCTTAGAAGTAGTTGACAACATAGCAAACACTACAGATAATTTATGGTTACGTTGGGCAGCACTTTTACATGACATTGGAAAAGCACCCACAAAAAAGTTTACAAAAAAAGCAGGTTGGACTTTTCATGGACATGAATTTGTAGGCTCTAAAATGGTGTATAAATTGTTCAAGCGTCTTAAAATGCCATTGAATGATAAGATGAAGTTTGTTCAGAAAATGGTGTTTATGAGCTCCCGCCCTATTGTTATCGCTACAGATGTAACAGACAGTGCAGTTAGACGATTGGTTTTTGATGCTGGTGAATATATTGAAGATTTAATGACACTTTGTGAAGCGGATATCACTACCAAGAATCCGTTTAAATTTAAAAAATACCTTAATAATTTTAAAAAGGTAAGAGCAAAAATCACTGAAGTGGAGGAACGTGACCATGTCCGGAATTTCCAACCTCCTGTATCTGGTGAAGAAATCATGAAAACATTCGGAATAAAGCCTTCTAGGGAGATTGGTATTATAAAAGATGCCATAAAAGAAGGAATATTAGAAGGAATAATTCCAAATGATTATGAAAGTGCTAAATCTTTTATGCTTCAAAAAGGAAAAAAATTAGGCTTAAAAAAAGTTACAAATGATTGATGTTAAATTAGAGTCAGAGAGATTGCTTATCAGGCCTTTTCAATTAGGGGATGAAGAAGCTATGTTCGTATTAAATTCAAACCCAATTGTTCAAAAATATACAGGAGACACTATTATTAATTCCGTGGAAGAAGCAAAAGACTTATTAATAAATGTAGTTTTTGAAGATTATAAAAATCACGGTTACGGTCGTTTAGCAGTTATTTACAAACCTGACAATAAACTAATAGGATTCACCGGAATAAAATATTTACCTGAAACTGGTGGAGAATCGGATTTAGGATATCGTTTTTTACCAGAATATTGGGGCAAAGGAATCGCAACAGAATCTTCTAAAATGTCATTAGATTTTGCTTTTAAAAATCTTAATTTAAAAAGAATAATTGGCTTCACAGAAATAGAGAATATAGCCTCAACACATGTTTTAGAGAAAATGGGATTTAAAATAACCAAAGTCGATTTTTATCCTGGTGAAGAAAACGATCCAACTAAGAAACCAATTAATTGGTTGGAGTTAACTAAAGAAGAATATGAAAGATAATAAAAGTGTCATTTACTGGCTTTTAACTGGCTGTCTGCTAATTTTTATAATGGTAGTTGTTGGTGGCATCACTAGACTTACCCATTCTGGCTTATCTATTTCTAATTATAAATTAATATCTGGAACTATTCCCCCAATGAATGAAATAGAATGGCAAGAAGCTTTCGATTTGTATAAACAATATCCAGAATATCAAAAAATAAATTCAGATTTCAATCTTCAAGATTTCAAGGAGATTTATTTTTGGGAATGGATACATCGTGTTATAGGCCGTTTTATTGGTGTGGTTTTTATCATTCCTTTTGTATACTTTTTACTTAAAAAGCAGCTTACAAAAGCAACGATAAAAAAAAGTATATTACTTCTTTTTCTAGGGGCATTTCAGGGATTCTTGGGTTGGTATATGGTAAAAAGTGGATTGGTCGAACGACCCGATGTAAGTCATTATAGATTAGCATTGCATTTAACTACCGCTTTTATCACTTTCAGTTTTGCTTTATGGATAGCATTAGATATTAAGTTTCCTAAACAAAAAGAAGTCAATACATCATTACGCAATCTTATAAGAGTTACTTTCTTATTACTCATTATTCAAATTATTTGGGGCGCTTTTGTAGCTGGTTTAGACGCAGGTTTTATTCATAATACATGGCCTTTAATGAATGATGGTAAATTAATTCATGAAACTGTTTATATAGAGCAAAATCCTATTTGGAGAAATTTTATAGAAGGTAAAAGCGGTGTTCAATTTATACATCGATATCTTGCATATATAGTTGTTGCTTTGATCCTTTTTATTTGGTTTAAAGCTAAAAAACAAACCATTAGCTCCTTTCAAAAAAGCTTACTAAAAAGTTTATTAGTAATTGTATTATTACAATTTATTTTAGGAGTTTTTACATTAATCTATCAAGTTCCAGTAATTTTAGGAGTGCTGCATCAGGTAGTTGCATTCTTTTTATTGGCGGTAATGACTATTACTTTGCATAGGTTCAGTAAATGATAAAAAACTTATGAACTCTCTGCTTTTAAATCTATAGCCTTGCTTATCTTTGCGCACTTAATTATTTCATTATGATTTATCGATTCAGAGTTATTTTAGATGCAAAAGAAGATGTTTTTCGGGATATAGAAATTGATTCAGAAAGCACCTTAGAAGAACTACATAATAGTATTACCCAAGCTTTTGGTTTTGAAGGAAATGAAATGGCATCTTTTTACGAAAGTAATGAAGAATGGTCACAGGGCGAAGAAATTGCCTTGTTCGATGTGAGTGAAGGCATGAATAGCATTCGAATTATGAATGAAACTTCTATCGATGATGTTACTTATCGAGAACAGCCAAGGCTTATTTACGTATATGATTTTTTAAATATGTGGACATTTTTGGTGGAGTTAGCAGATATTGCTGAAGTAGATCCAGAGCAGACCTATCCAAACCTAATGTTTGCTCACGGTGAAATACCAGAAGAAGCTCCCGAAAAAGAATTTGTCGCAGAAGGACATGAAGATGAAGATGGTGATTTTGATGATGATTTTAATAAAGATGATTATCAAGATTTAGATTTTGATGAAAATTGGAATTAGATCATTTAAAACAACAAGACTCAAAAATTAATTAACCCAAACGATTAACAAACTAAATGATCAACTTATTCGGTGCCCACATAACTTCGATTTCTATTCATAGAGTTGGAAATAAAATTAATAATGAATCTTATTTCCTTTCGGATGAAACCTATAAAGCAGACGATGAGTTAACACCGCTTTTAAAGGAGTATTTCCTAAAACCCTTTAGAGAAAAAGAAGAGAATTATTTTCAATTTGTTCACGAAACCGATTTGGAGTTTCATGAATTATTCAACATTTCATCAAAAATATTTTCAGCTCCAGATACTATTCACGAGCATAGTAAAAATATTACCAAGCATTTATACGATCAATCTTTACATCCACATATTAAAAGTGGAGAGGTATATATTGTTCATTTTGAAAACCTTCAGATTGATAATGAAAAAGTAGAAGGAATCGGAATTTTTAAATCTGAAATTAAGCAAGATTTTCTTCAGTTTTCAGAAAAAGAAACTCAGATGAGCGCTCATTTACAACAAGGGGTTAATTTGAATAAATTAGATAAGGGTTGCCTTATTTTTAATGTAAAAAAAGAAGAAGGATATAAGGTTTTATCAGTTGATAGTAATCGTTATGACACCCGTTATTGGTTAGAATCCTTTTTAGGAGTAGATGCATTAGAAGACGAAAATTTCTATACTAAAAAATATTTAAAGTTCTGTCAGGACTTCGCTAAAGACGTAGTATTACCAGCAGAAGATAAAAAAGAAGAAGTTCTTTTTATGAATCGTGCGGTAAATCATTTCGCTAAGAATGATGCGTTTGAAGAGTCCACTTTTATCAATGAAGTAATCGATAATCCAGACCTTATTCCAGAGTTTAAACATTATAAAACGGAACAATCTCCTAAATATAAAATTGAAGATTTAACCGAATTTCCAATTGCAAATAATGCGGTAACTGCAGCTCGGAAAAAAATAAAGAATGTAATTAATTTGGACACCAATGTTCAAATTAAGTTAGACTTTATCAATCCAGAAAGTGCAGATAAGTTTGTTGAAAAAGGTTGGGATGAAGAAAAGCAGATGTATTACTATTTGGTATATTTTAATAAAGAAGAGAAATCTTAAGCCGATTTCTTTTTAACGGTATATACTTTAGAATAAATTCGTGAAATTAGCGTCTCAATTCCGTAGTTTTGTAAAACTTGCAAACTTGCTATGAAATTCAACATTGTTTCAGATTTTAAACCCACAGGAGATCAGCCCAATGCTATAAAACAGTTGGTGGAAGGTATTCATACTCAAGAAGAGCATCAAACACTTTTGGGAGTTACAGGTAGTGGTAAAACATTTACTGTTGCAAATGTGATTGAACAAGTTGAAAAACCAACCTTAATTCTTGCACATAATAAAACACTAGCAGCCCAATTATATTCAGAGTTTAAACAATTCTTTCCTAATAATGCGGTAGAGTATTTTGTATCTTATTACGATTATTATCAGCCTGAAGCATATATTCCTAGCAGTGGTGTTTATATTGAAAAAGATCTTTCTATAAATGAAGAAATAGAAAAAATGCGATTAAGTACTACTTCTTCCCTACTTTCAGGAAGACGTGATGTAATAGTAGTCGCTTCGGTTTCTTGTTTATATGGTATTGGAAATCCTACGGAGTTTCAAAAAAACATTATCAAACTTCAAAAAGGGCAGATCATTTCACGTACAAAACTGCTTCATAGATTAGTACAAAGCTTGTATTCAAGAACTGAAGATGAGTTTCATCATGGAAGTTTCAGAATAAAAGGAGATACCGTAGATGTCTATCCAAGTTATGCAGATGATGCTTTTAGAATCCACTTTTTTGGAGATGAAATTGAGGAAATTGAAGTTTTTAATGCACAAACCAATGAGGTCATAGAAAAGTACGAATTGCTTAATATTTACCCAGCCAATATGTTTGTGACTTCTCCAGATATCCTGCAAGAAGCCATTATTCATATTCAAGATGACTTGGTAAAGCAATTGGAATATTTCAAGGAAATAGGTAAGCATTTAGAGGCAAAACGTTTGGAAGAACGTACTAATTTTGATTTAGAAATGATTAGGGAATTAGGTTATTGTAGTGGTATTGAAAACTATTCTAGATATTTAGATAAAAGGTTACCTGGTACACGTCCCTTCTGTTTATTAGATTTTTTCCCAGATGATTACTTAATGGTAGTGGACGAAAGCCATGTTTCGATACCACAAGTTTCTGCAATGTATGGTGGAGATAGATCTCGTAAGGAAAATTTGGTAGAATACGGTTTTAGACTACCAGCAGCTATGGACAATCGCCCGTTAAAGTTTGATGAGTTTGTAATGATGCAAAATCAGGTATTATATATCAGCGCTACTCCAGCAGATTATGAATTGGAAAAAAGTGGTGGTGTTTTTGTGGAACAAATAATAAGACCAACAGGATTATTAGATCCTCCAATTGAGGTTCGACCAAGTTTAAATCAGATTGATGATTTATTAGAACAAATCCAATTACGAGTAGAAAAAGATGAACGTGTTTTAGTTACAACGCTTACCAAACGTATGGCAGAAGAGTTGACTAAGTATATGTCCAGAATAGACATAAGATGCCGATACATACATAGTGATGTAGATACCTTAGAGCGAGTTGAAATCATGCAAGATTTACGATTAGGTATCTTTGATGTTTTAGTTGGAGTCAATCTTCTAAGAGAAGGATTAGATCTACCTGAGGTTTCTCTAGTTGCTATTTTAGATGCAGATAAAGAAGGTTTCTTACGTTCTACAAGGTCACTTACACAAACAGTAGGAAGAGCAGCAAGACATCTTAATGGAAAAGCAATAATGTATGCTGATAAGATTACTAAAAGTATGCAGGCAACTATAGATGCTACCAATTATCGTAGGGAAAAACAAATGTCTTATAATAAAGAACATAACATTACTCCAACTGCCATTATAAAATCTTTGGAGAATGCATTGACCAAAGCGAAAACAGATGCATATTCCTTTGATCCTTTTGAAAACCTTGCAGCGGAATCAGAAAATGAATACTTAAGTAAACCTCAACTAGAGAAAAAAGTAAGAGATACCCGTAAAGCAATGGAAAAAGCTGCTAAAGAATTAGATTTTATGTCAGCTGCTAAATTGAGAGATACTATAAAACGATACCAAGATAAATTAGAAGCTTTAAAAGTAAACTAAATGGCACACCACCCAGATTCTAAACGATTGAATAAAGCTATTAGTGATAGTGGCTTTTGTTCCCGAAGACAAGCAGATAGATATATAGAACAAGAAAAAGTTATTGTTAATGGTAAGGTTGCTACTTTAGGAGATCGTGCCATGCCAGGAGATATAATTGAAGTAGATGGCAAACCGATCACAAAAAATGAGCACCTTGTTTATTTAGCTCTAAATAAACCTGTTGGTATTACCTGTACTACAGATAGAAGAATTGATGGTAATGTTGTTGATTTTATTGGACATGAAGAGCGTATTTTTCATATTGGTCGATTAGATAAACCAAGTGAAGGATTGTTGCTAATGACTAATGACGGTGACATAGTAAACAAAATACTAAGAGCAGGTAATGAACACGAAAAAGAATACATTGTAAAAGTGGACCGACGTATTACAGATGAATTTATAAATAGAATGGAAAACGGAGTGCCAATTTTAGAAACTGTAACAAAAAAATGTAAGGTTGAAAAAGTAGGTCGTTATGTTTTTAAAATTGTATTAATTCAAGGGTTAAATCGTCAAATTAGACGAATGTGTGAATATTTAGGTTATGAAGTAGTTGAGTTAAAACGAACCAGAATTATGAATATTCAATTAGGGAATTTAGAACTTGGAGTGTCTCGTGATTTAACTACAGAAGAGTTAAATGGTCTAAAAAATTCTTTGGAAGATTCAGTCAATATATCTCAAAAACAAAGGGGGATTTAAATTGCAATATTTAGGGTATAAAAAAACCGCGCATCGATTGAGTAACACGCGGCATATCAACTAACTAACCAAATTAAATTTCAATTATGAAATCTCAACCATATTTTAAATATCTTCGAAGCTTTTTAATTGATTTCAATTAATCTGCTTTATATATATCTTAATACTCATATAAATTTAAGTATTTATTTGAAAAAACAAAATTAACACTGTTAAAAAACGTATTGTTCTGCAAATATCATTCTTAACCAACAGACTAACAAATATCTATATTTATTTAACAAAATATTTTGACACTTTTTTTATTTTAAAATAAAAGAGATTCTTTTTCTTATAAAACGTTCAAACTAATCAACCTTTAGTCGCAATTAAATTGCAAAACTTACTTCATTAAAAAATCTCGTTTTCTTTTAAAAAGAAAACGAGATTTATAGTTTATTGGGTGATGAATTCCAATTATTCATTTTTTATAATTCGGACTGGTACTCTGTATTCTCTTCCTTTTACTAGATGTGCATCAATTTTTTCGTAGTTAAGTCTACTTTTGATAAACCTTTCTACTACAGAATCTTTTGTATCTACTGACAATACTACAATTTCACCATCAGAATTGATAACAAAGCAAACAGATGTTGTAACTTCAATATCAAAATTAGGATTTTCAAGAAGCTTTTCTATTTCTACAGAAAAGTTAGTTTTTTTTACTGGAGCTGGAACTGCAGCGGTTGTAAATAAGGTTCCAATTAAAAAGGCCGTGGCTACTAAAATTACTTTAACATTTTTCATGATTGTTCGTTTTAAATGATTGATATACAAAGAAGACGATGGGAAACTACTAAATGTTACAGATATTTATTTTTTTAACTAATACTTAACGTTAGTTCTTTCTAAAACAAAACAAAGCCTTAAATAAATAAGGCTTTGTTAAAAATATTATAAGGGAAAGTACTACACTATGCTAATACTTCCTGAACTTTATCTGCTGCTTCTTGAAATTCAACTACACTATGAACATCCAATCCACTATCATCTATTAATTTTTTTGCTATATCTGCATTAGTACCTTCTAAACGTACAATAATTGGCACCTCTATTGTTCCTATGCTTTTATACGCATCAATAATTCCTTGCGCTACACGATCACAACGAACAATTCCTCCAAATATATTAACTAAGATTGCTTTTACACTTGGATCTTTTAAGATTAAGTTAAAGGCTATTTCTACACGTTCTGCATCCGCTGTACCACCAACATCTAAAAAGTTTGCTGGCTCACCACCTGCTTGTTTAATTAGATCCATAGTTGCCATAGCCAATCCTGCACCATTAACCATACAACCAACATTACCATCTAAATCTACATAACTTAAACCTACAGCTTTCGCTTCTACTTCTACTGCATTTTCTTCACGTATATCTCTTAAAGCTTCGTAATCTTTATGTCTGAATAATGCATTTTCATCTATAGTAACTTTAGCATCAACAGCAATTACTCTATCATCACTAGTTTTTAAAACTGGATTGATCTCAAAAAGAGAGGAGTCCGTTTTAACATATGCTGTATATAAAGCAGTAACAAACTTTGTCATTTGTTTAAATGCCTTTCCGCTAAGCCCTAAATTAAAAGCAACTCTTCTTGCCTGAAATGGCAATAATCCCGTTGAAGGCTCTACTTCTTCATTAAAAATAAGATGTGGTGTATTTTCAGCAACCGCTTCGATATCCATACCTCCTTCTGTAGAATACATAATCATATTCTTACCAGTACCTCTATTAAGCAAAACACTAATATAAAACTCACTAGTCTCGTTTTCTCCTGGATAATAAACATCCTCACAAACTAGTACTTGATTTACTAATTTACCTTCTGCACTGGTTTGAGGTGTAACAAGGTGCATTCCGATTATATCTCCTGCAATTTGTTCAACTTCCCCTAAATTTTTTGCCAGTTTTACTCCACCACCTTTTCCACGACCACCTGCATGAACTTGTGCTTTAATAACATGCCAACCCGTTCCTGTATCTTCTGTTAATTTTTTTGCTGCAGCTACTGCTTCAGCTGGAGTTTGAGCAACAATTCCTCGTTGGATTTCAACTCCAAAACTATTCAATAAATCTTTTCCTTGGTATTCGTGTAAATTCATAATAAGGTGTTTTCCGTTTATTTCCGGTATTAATTTTCAGTTTGCAAAAATAACAAATGTTGTGGTCATTGACTAATATTTTAAGAAGTCTGAACTCTTTTTTTTAAATAAATGAGTTCAATACTAGATATATCTATTTTATTACCTTTAAGGAAATAATTTAGAGATGAAAAATTTTGATTGGACTCAGTTTACCAGAAAAATGCATATCGATGCACCCATCCAAAAAATATACGATGCTTGGGCAAAACCTGAAGAAATTGAACGTTGGTTTTTAGAAAAGGCAAGTTATTTTGATGCGGATGAAAAACAACTAGCTAATAATAAAACCATCTCTGAAGGATTAAGATATGAATGGGATTGGTATTTATACGATATCACCGAAAAAGGAAAGATTCTTTTAGCAAACCAAAAAGATCATATCCAATTTACTTTTGCAGGAAATTGTATTGTAGACGTTACTTTAAAGGAATTTGAAAACGGAACGATTGTTACTTTAACTCATAAGGACATTCCCACAGACGATGAATCTAAATATAATATACGCTTGGGTTGTGACGGTGGTTGGTCCTTTTTTCTGGTAAATTTAAAATCTGTATATGAAGGCGGTTTGGATCTTAGAAATAAAAATCCAAACCTAAAACCTATGCTGAACAATTAAGACAGTCCAGAAATTTTCCCATTATTGTCTATAGACATTTTTTCGGAAGCTGGTACAGCAGGCAATCCTGGCATACGCATCATATTTCCTAATATAGGAATTATAAAGCCTGCTCCGGCTGCAAATTCAAATTCACGAACGGTTACCGAAAATCCTTCTGGTCTTCCTGTTAACTTATCGTTATCTGAAAACGACTTTTGAGTTTTTGCCATACAAACTGCCAAATTACTAAGTCCTAAATTTTCTATTCTTCTTAAACCTAACTCAGCTTTTTTAGAATATTCAACACTTACCGCTCCATATATATTCTTTGCAATAGTTTCAATTTTTTCTTTTACTGGAGAATTCCAATCGTATAATTGTTTGAAATCGTTTTCTCCCTTTTCTATTTCGGCAACTACTTGAGTAGCTAATTCTTTAGTTCCTTCTCCTCCATCTGCAAATCCTTTAGAAACTACAGCATTTACACCCATAGCCTTACACTTTTCTTGAACAAGAGCTACTTCTTCATCACTATCAGTAAAAAAGGAATTGATTGCAACCACAGGGTTCAATCCAAACTTCTTCATATTCTCTATATGCTTTTCAAGGTTTACAAAACCTTTTTCAACACGTTCTACACTTGCATCATTATATTGCTCTTTAGTAGCTCCTCCATGATGACGTAAAGCTCTTATGGTAGCAACAAGAACAACTACTTTAGGTTTTAATCCTCCTGAAACACACTTGATATCCAAGAATTTTTCAGCTCCTAAATCAGCTCCAAATCCTGCTTCTGTAACCACATAATCAGATAAGGTCATCCCCATTTTTGTAGCTAATATAGTATTGGTTCCTTGTGCAATATTTGCAAAAGGACCTCCGTGAATAATTGCTGGATTCCCTTCTAAAGTTTGTACTAAATTAGGATTAATTGCATCTTTTAATAAGATTGCCATTGCATTTTCTGCATTTAAATCTCTAGCATATATTGGTTTTCTATTTAGGGTCTGACCAACATAAATATTACCTAATCTTTCTTTTAAATCTGAAAAATCTTTAGCCATACATAATATAGCCATCACCTCGGATGCTGGAGTAATATTAAAACCATCTTGTCTAGGTACACCGTTTGCAGTTCCTCCTAATCCAATAGTAATATCCCGTAAAGCACGATCGTTCATATCCATTACACGTTTCCAAGCAATAGTTCTTGGATCTATCCCTAAACTTCTAGTACGAGATTGAATGTTATTATCTATTAATGCTGAAAGTAAATTATTCGCTTTCTCTATAGCAGAAAAATCACCTGTAAAATGAAGGTTGATATCTTCCATTGGAACTACCTGTGAGTATCCACCTCCTGCAGCTCCACCTTTAATTCCAAAAACAGGTCCTAAAGAAGGCTCTCTAAGAACCACTGTTGTTTTCTTTCCTATCTTGTTCATCCCCTCTGTTAAGCCAATAGATACTGTTGTTTTTCCTTCCCCAGCTGGAGTTGGAGTTAAAGCAGTAACCAAAATCAAATTACTATTTGCAACCTTAGCTTCGTCAATCAATCGGATGGGAAGTTTCGCTTTGTACTTTCCATACATTTCTATATCATCTTCGGCAATATTCAATTTTGAAGCAATATCTTTAATATGCTCCATAGAATTACCTTGTGCTATTTCTATATCTGACAAAATCTTTTTTTCGGCTGTGCTCATTGTTTTATTATATTTTATTTTAAGGTTAACAAATGTAAGAAAATCAAGACGATTAAAATAATCGATAATGGAGGCTAATTATTGTATTAAATCCTATTTTTAAGCCTTAATATTTTAAATGAATTAATACATAAACCAATTAATGATGATGACTAAAAGAGATGAGTTTTTTATGAGAAGAGCGATCGCATTAGCCCAAGAAGGAATGAACTCTAATGAAGGAGGACCTTTTGGTGCTGTTGTGGTAAAGGATGATAAAATTATAGCAGAAGGAAATAATGCGGTAACTTCTACCAATGACCCTACCGCCCATGCAGAAGTGGTTGCCATTAGAAATGCTTGTAAAGAACTAAACTCATTTCAGCTAGACGATTGTATTATCTATACTTCCTGTGAACCCTGCCCTATGTGTTTAGGAGCAATTTATTGGGCAAGACCTAAAAAAGTTTTCTATGCTTGTGATAAAAAGGACGCTGCGGAAATAGATTTCGATGACCAATTTATTTATACCGAATTAGACCTATCCATTAGCGAACGTAGTATTCCTTTTGTAAGACTTTTAAAAGAAGAAGGGAAATTGGTATTTAATAATTGGGCAAAAAAGGTAGATAAAACCGAATACTAACTATTCTAATAATAGTTGATCTAATACTTGGTGTACCTTTTCACTATTCCAACTTGCTGCTCCTGTTTTTTGCATTATAATTTTTCCAGATTTTGAAATCACATAAGTGGTAGGTAAAACTGAAGAAGCCAATACTTCTGGCGAAGGTTCAGATGTTATATAAACTGGAAAATCATAATCTTTTTTTTCTAAAAAGAAGTTAATGGGTTGAAGCTCTTCATTTGTAACGAAATAAAAATCCACACGATCTCCATAAATATTATATAACTCTTGTAATTCAGGCATTTCTGCAACACATGGAGGGCACCAAGTTGCCCAAAAGTTGATAAGTATTACTTTACCTTCAGATTGAGAAAAGCTTATTTTTTCTGAATCTAAGTCAGTCAAGTTCCATTGGTAATCATTCAGTAAAGCTCTATCCTCTTCATCTATTTCCGAAGGGCTAAAAGAAATCATTCGTTGCAAAAAAACTTGAATAGGCATGCGAGTTTGAGGGATTATCAAGGCTAGGATAAAAACTCCAAATAATAGGTTACTCCAATTTTTCTTTAAAAATTTCATAAATGCTAATTATCAATAATCTTAACAGACGAAATTAATGCCTTTAGATTACTCTAATAACAAAATTATTTTAAATTTGTTTGAATAACTTCATTAACCATAAATACATTTAATAGATGAGTACTAGAAGAAACTTTATACAGAAATCAGCTCTTGGTGCCGCTGGAGTTACATTGGCTCCACAAATCTCTTTCGGAAAAGGATTAAGCTCATCAAAAGACAAATTGAATTTAGCTTTAATTGGAGTCGGACTTAGAGGTACCAATCATTTAAATAATGTATTACTCAGAGACGATGTAAATGTGGTTGCTATTTGTGATATCGATGAAAGAAGAATACCAATAGCTCAAGAAATGATTACGAAACACGGGCAAAAGAAGGCGCAAGTTTTTGGAAAAGACGATTACGATTATAGAAACCTTTTAGCGCTTCCAGAAGTGGACGCAGTTATTATTTCTACCCCTTGGTTATGGCATACAAAAATGGCAAAAGATTCTATGAAAGCTGGTAAGTACACTGGCTTAGAAGTTTCTGCTGCCAATACTTTAGAAGAATGTTGGGATTTGGTTAATGTACATGAGGAGACTGGATCTCACCTAATGATTCTTGAAAATGTATGTTACCGAAGAGATATTTTGGCGGTGTTATCTATGGTTAAACAAAATCTGTTTGGAGAGCTATTGCATTTTAGATGTGGTTACCAACACGATTTGCGTTTTGTAAAATTAAACGATGGCAAAACTGCCTATGGAAAAGGAGTTGAGTTTGGAGAAAAAGGAATCTCAGAATCTGCTTGGCGAACACAACATTCTCTATTGCGAAATGCAGATGTTTACCCTACTCATGGAGTTGGGCCAATAGCAGTTATGTGTGATATTAATAGAGGAAATCGTTTTGTATCTATGACTTCACACGCCACTAAAGGAGTTGGAATACATAAATATATTGTAGAAAATGGCGGAGAAGATCATCCTAATGCAAAATTAAAATTTAAACAAGGAGATATTATTACTTCCACAATTGATACAGCCAATGGAGAAACTATTATAGTTACTCACGATTGCAACTCTCCTCGTCCCTATTCCTTAGGATTTAGAGTTCAAGGTAGTGATGGGATTTGGGAAGTAGATGGTAACAGAATTTATATTGAAGGGAAAGCCGAAAAGCCACATCGTTGGGATGAGGCTACAAAATGGTTAGAACAACACGATCATCCTCTTTGGAAAAAATACGGTGAAAAAGCAATGGGTGCTGGACATGGTGGAATGGATTATTTTGTAATTAATTCTTTTGTAGAATCTGCAAAACAAAATATAGCACCACCTTTAGATGCTTATGATGCTGCTGCTTGGAGTGCTATTACTCCTTTATCCGAAGTATCCATAGCAAACAATGGAGAACCTCAAGATTTTCCAGATTTTACTCGTGGAGATTGGGTGAAAAGAAAGCCTTACCAATGGATGAAGGATACCTATTAATTATTATTTGAAATAGAATTACAGAATGACATTATATAAAAATTCAATGGCATCCATACAAATTGTAGCCCCAGCCAGAATTTGTTTGTTTGGTGATCATCAAGATTATTTGGGTCTTCCGGTAATTGCCTGTGCTATAAATAGACAAATCAATCTGATAGCGAAACCAAATACGACTAAGGAATTTATTTTCAACTTACCGGATATTAATTCTCAAAGGAATTTTTCTATTGACGAAACTTTTGAAAATCTTCAAGAAGGTGACTTTTTTGCTTCGGTATTGCGAAGAGCAAGAAAATATGGTTGTATTCCAAATTTGGGTTATTCTATTACAATACAAGGTAATATTCCAGTTAATGCAGGAGTTTCTAGTTCCTCCGCAATTGTAGTAGCTTGGGTTTCTTTTTTATTAAAAACCTTTGGATGCGATCAAGAAATTACTTCAGAATTTATTTCACAATTGGCCTATGAAGCTGAAGTATTAGAACACAATTCCCCAGGCGGTAAAATGGATCAATATTCCATAGGTATTGGAAATATTATTTTTATAGAAACCGGTGATCATTTTTCGTATCAAATAATTGGCGATGAAATGGAGGGGCTTATTTTAGGAGAATCTGGAATTTTAAAAGACACACTTGGATTACTGAGTAGCGTAAAAACAAATGCATTAGAAGCTATTAAAATAATTAGTGACAAAGTACCAGGTTTTATTATTGAAACAGCAACACTAAAGGATTATGAGAATTATTCTCCTTTACTTTCCGAGCCATTAAAGCCCTATTTTTATGCAGCCATAAAGAATCATCTTATTACTCAAAAAGCATTGGTCGAATTAAGTAAGAAAAAACTAAACCTTCCAATAATTGGAAGCCTAATGAACGAGCATCATACCATTTTAAGAGACGATTTAAAGATTACGGTTCCTAGAATAGATGCAATGATTGAAGCGGCTTTAGCTGCAGGTGCTTATGGGGCTAAAATAGTTGGTTCGGGAGGCGGTGGCTGTATTGTAGCTCTTTCACCAAACGATAAAAAGAAAGAAATTATACAGGCAATTAAACAAGCAGGCGGAAAAGATGCTTATGAAGTTTTGGTAGCAAAAGGAGCACATAAATTATAAATAGAATGTCTTTACGAGGAACCATTTTTTGGGTGACGAAGTAATCTCATTATAAAAGTTAAAATCATGAGATTGCCACGTCGCCTCGATAACTATCGAATCTCCTCGCAATGACAAAAAAAAAGAATATGCATAATAATTTAATAATACTAGCAGGAGGCGCTTCTTCGAGAATGAAGAAATCTATGGCCTCTAATAATCTTTCGGAAGAAGAGATTAAAAATGCAAATACCAATAGTAAATCTTTATTGACCTTCGGAAAAAACAATCGCCCAATATTAGACTTTTTATTATTAAATGCTGAAAAAGCGGGCTATACCAATATCATTATTATCATTAGTGAAGATGGTGGGGCTTTTAAAGATTTTTATGGTCAAGAAACCCGAAATAACAAACATAAGAGCCTTAGTATTTCGTATGCCACCCAATATGTTCCAGAAGATAGAATAAAACCCTTCGGCACTGCCGATGCAGTTTTACAAGCTATGCTGCAATATTCTAATTTGCAAAAAGAAGCTTTTACAGTTTGCAATAGCGATAATTTATATTCGGTTAAAGCATTACAATCTCTAGCCGAAACTTCTGCAGCAAATGCTTTTATAAGTTATGATCGGGAAGGCTTACAGTTTCCAATGGAAAAAATTGAACGATTTGCTTTGACCCTTTTAGATGCGAATTCTCATATTAAAAACATTATAGAAAAACCTGAAAGCAATATGGTATCAGACTATACCGATGCTTCCGGAAAGTTGAGAGTAAGCATGAATATCTTCAAATTTACGGGAGAACAAATATTTTCTTTTCTAAAAAATTGTCCTGTAAATGTTCTTCGGAATGAAAAGGAATTACCTACTGCTATATTAAATATGTGTAAGGAAGATTCTTTTTATATGAAAGGAATTCCTTTTAATGAGCATGTTCCAGATCTAACTTCTAAGGAAGACATTGCCATTATGAAGACTTATTTGGAAAAACATTATCCAGAACTTTTTTAATAACAGATTATAGTACTTATTATTTAATAAATCCGTTTTTAAGCCATAAAACAACTATCGCTAAACAAACTATGAAAATTATCTCTACCAATACTGCAAAGCCTACTACCATAATATGGAACGGAAAAGAAATTACAACGGGCATTTATAAAACCCCAACCAATGCTCCAATCCATTTAGAAAAAGAAAAGGTAAAAGGAGATGAAGTTTCAGATAGGAAAGTACATGGTGGAGAATATAAAGCTTGTTATCTATTTTCTCTTAATCATTATAAATACTGGCAAGACTTGTATCCAGATTTAGAATGGAATCATGGTATGTTTGGTGAAAATCTAACCGTTAAAAACTTGGATGAAACCAAGCTTCAAATTGGAGATATTTACAAAGTAGGAACCGCATTAGTACAAATAACACAACCCAGAGAACCCTGTTTTAAATTTGTAGTTAAATTTGGTTCGGAAAACGCAATAAAGCAATTTATTGATCACGGTTTTCCAGGAACTTATGTTCGTATTTTAGAAGAAGGCCAAGTTAAAAACAATGATGTATTTGAACTTGTAAAGCATGCTGAAAATAGTTTAACCATTGCAGAGTTCTTCAATTTATTATATGCCAAAGACAAGAATCAAGAACTACTTAATCTTGCTATTAATAATGATGCCATTCCTATTAAAAAAAGGAATAAGTTAAAAGCCCACTTAAGTGGCAAATAATAGCTAAAGCCTGTAATTAAACTTATTTATTTATCAAAATCCAAAGTTCTACTTCTTCAGAAGAACGCCAATTTTGATCTCTTTTTGTTTTATCAGAAGAAGCTTTTACTGGTCTATTCAAACATTTTTCTAATTTAAATCTACCTCCTACTTCTAGCTCTTTCTTTATTGGATGCTCCTTTGTTACATTCGTTATCTGTGCCAAATTTGAGAATAAAATCACAAGCTTTCCTTCTGGTAATAATCTCTCTTTCGCCTTTTCAAAAAATTCAGGGAAGAGATTTTCATTGTAATAAACTGCAGTGTCAATTCCTTCAGTCTTTTTAGGAGCTGGCATCCAAGGTGGATTAAAAACAATCAATTCGGTCTGCTTTTCCCATTTCCCAAAAAGGTGCCCAAAATCTATTTCTACTTTTCTAGACATCTTCGTTTCTCCCATAACTTCTTTAAGACCAACAATAGCATTAGGATTTGTATCCGTACCAAAAACTTTTTGGAAGCCATGCTTTACCATTTGAAATGAAAGTATCCCACTCCCAATACCAACATCTATAGCTGCTTTTTTAGGTCCTTCGTAACGTTTCAACCAATTATCGAAAAGTATTAAATGATCAAAACGCGTTGGGAAATAAGTGCCATAATAAGGGTGTATTTTATTTCGTAGTACTGGAACAATAATTCCTTTTTCATACCATTGCCAAGCACTATTTAGTCCTTGTACCTGAGGAAAAGTCAATAAAAATTTATTGTTTTCTGGATACAGTTTTTCGAGCCAACCAATAGAAGGTGATTTTTTGACTACCAATTTATGGTCTACAATTTCTATTAAAATAAGGTTGGATAGTTTATGAAATTCTGATCGATACTTGCGTTGCTCCTGAAAAGATTTGCCTGGAAACTTTTTTTTAAGATGCAATTGTAATTCTCTTAGAAGTGACAATCCATTGCTATAAAATGCGCTTATTAATACTGGCTTACCTTCTTCTAATGCCTTTATTGTTTGCTTAACATCCGTAGATCTATTAAACACTCTTAATGGTTGTTCAAAAATAAAAGGTTCTGGTTTGTTTACATTTAATTCTGAAGTCATCAATTGGCTTTGTATTGAAACGGATTGCAATTAATAAGATTAGCAAAGCGTAAGATTAAAAATACTATTAGAATAATTATGCGAAGAAATCATTAAAATCAACGAATAAATAATATTTGGTAAAGATAGTTTTAAAACCTCTAAAGGGAATATAACAAAGTATAAAAAACCATTTAAATTAAATTATTCAATAAGTTAAAAACCTCTTTATCTATATCTAAATAGATGAGCGTAATTCCAATCACATCATAAACTCCATGGGTAAGTATTGTTAACCAGAGCCTGTTTTTACTTTTCATAAATATAACTCCAAAAATAAATCCGACCAAGCCTGTACTTACCATACCAGAAATACCTTGATATTGATGTGCTATTCCAAAAAGAACTGAGGAACAAAGTACTGCAATCCAAAATGCTGCATTTGTATTTCCTAAAAGAATCCCCAAGCGTTTAACAAGCAAACCTCTATAAACAAACTCTTCTCCAAAAGCTGCAACCACCCACATAAACAGAATAAGGATTATATAATTTATAAAATTTCCTCGAATACTATCAAATGCACTAACATCGGGTTGCCCTCCAAATAGAAATTCCAAAACTGGAGCAAACATAATATCCACTAAGATCAATAATAGCATAGATATAACAACAGCTTGAAGCCATACTTTTTTCCAACTTTCTGGTTTATAAAGCCCTATTAGTTTCCAATCCCATCTTTTTGCCCAAAGAAATAGTAATACAAATGCTAATCCAAAAAAATAAGAGAGATCATCTTTCCAAAATGTTAAAATAACAAAGCCTAGTATTACTAACCATTGCGCCAAATTACTGCCCAACCAGTTTCCTATTTTTGTTCTAATTGTTAATTGATCTTCCATTTTATATGTTTTTTATTTGATTTAGATAATTCTCGATTATTGTTCTTCCTGTCTTTTCCGATTGTAGCTTGTCTGGAATAATAAAATAACCTCGATAAATTCCATTGATTATAGAGGTCACGGAAAGTGCAGCTATTTCAGGGTCTACTTCTTTTTTTAATGCCCCTTCCATTGAAGCTTCTTTAAACAGAGTTAAAATAGTATCATTAAATGTTTTTGTAATGGCAATCTTTCCTTTTAATAAACCTTCATGTTGATCTATTTCAGTTTTAAACCAGGTTAACTCTATAAAATCTCTAAACTCTTTATTATTATAAAGCATAGGAAGATTAATATCTATCATCTCCCTTATTTTCTGAAGTGGATCAAGTGAGGATTCTAAAATATTGTTTTGTTCAGAAAAAAATCGCTCATGAAATTTCGAAATTATTTTTTCTAATATTTCACTCTTATCTTTAAAGTGCCAATATACAGCACCTCTGGTATAACCCGCATTTTCTGCAATACCAGCTAACGATGTTTTAGAATAGCCATTCTTTAAAAATACTTTTAAAGCACTTTTAAGAATGTTGTCTCTAGTTTTTTCAGCTTCTTCTTTAGTTTTTCTCATTATTAATATTATACATTCACAAATGTATGTATAATAATTGAAAACTCAAAAAAGATTTTTATAATGAAAATGATAAATAAACTAACAACGCTAATAATTCATTGCTTACTAATTTTCTTGGTTCCGTTACATTTTTTATAAGTTCAGGAATTAACCCATTTTAACTACCTTAGTTTCTTAATCGAATAATTAAAAATGATTGGAAATAAAATTAGAGGTTTAGGGGAAATAATTCTAAGAGTAAAAGATATGGAATTGATGAAATATTTCTATCATAACACCATTTGAGTGAATCTGAAAATTACACTTTTTTTAAAATTGCTGAAGGATTTGGTGGTCATAATCAAACCTTGGCATTGTTTGCAAAGACTAATCTAAATGCATTTGGAGAAGAATTTAAATCTATCCAACAAAAAAATACTACACTACATCATTTTGCTCTCGAAATCGATAAAAAAGATTATAAGGAAATAAAGGCTTTTTTCAATAAAGAAAACATAGCATACATCACAGAGGTATTTGAATGGGTAAGTTGGAAATCTATATTTATTAAAGATCCTGAATTAAATATTATAGAATTTGTATGTTATGATTCAGAAATATAAAAATACATACTAAATGAAACAATCTATAGTTCACATTGCATTAGTAGTAAGAGATTATGATGAAGCGATTGATTTTTATACCAAAAAATTAAACTTTGAATTAATCGAAGATACATATATCCCTGAAGAGGATAAAAGATGGGTGGTTATTTCTCCTCCCAACTCTATTGGTACAACAATTTTACTTGCAAGAGCTGCAAAACCAAAACAAGAGAACTTTATAGGAAATCAAACTGGAGGAAGGGTTTTTTTATTTTTAAATACAGATAATTTTTGGAGAGATTATAACAATATGATTTCCAATGGAATTGAATTCATTAGAGAACCAAAAGTAGCAGAATATGGAACTGTTGCTGTGTTTAAAGATTTGTATGGCAATTTATGGGACTTGTTAGAATTGAATCCAGACCACCCAATTGCTAATAGGATGTAATAGATATTTATATTACAAAAAAAGCCCCGATTAATAATCGGGGCTTTTTATATTACATCAAAATATAATTATGCGTTTTCTTTCTTAATCAGGTTTAAGGCTGATCCTTCATTATACCAATCTATTTGTGATTGATTATATGTATGGTTTAATTTAATTACATTCTTACTACCGTCTGCATGAATTGTTTCAAGTGTTAATTGTTTTCCTGGAGCAAATTCATTTAAATCCACAAAGTTAAACGTATCGTCTTCTTGAATTAAATCGTAATCTGATTCATTAGCAAATGTTAATCCTAACATCCCTTGCTTTTTAAGGTTGGTTTCATGGATTCTTGCAAAAGACTTAACAATTACAGCCGCTACACCAAGATGTCTTGGCTCCATCGCTGCATGCTCTCTAGAAGATCCTTCCCCATAATTATGATCTCCCACAACAATAGATTTAATGTCATTTGCTTTATAATTACGAGCAACATCTGGCACGCCACCGAATTCACCAGTTAATTGATTTTTAACAAAGTTCGTTTTCTTACCGAAGGCATTAACTGCACCAATTAAACAGTTGTTCGAAATATTATCCAAATGTCCTCTAAAACGTAACCAAGGTCCCGCCATAGAAATATGATCTGTGGTACATTTTCCAAATGCTTTGATCAATAATTTAGCACCATCAATTTTATTTCCTAAGGGAGTGAAAGGGGTTAATAATTGCAACCTTTCTGAATCTTTACTAACCGTAACATCTACTCCACTTCCATCTTCAATTGGCTCGATATAACCATTATCATCTACTGCAAATCCTTTTGGAGGAAGTTCCCAACCAGTTGGTTCATCTAATAAAACCTCATCACCATTTTCTGTTTTTAAGGTATCTGTTAAAGGATTAAAATCCAATCGTCCAGAAAGTGCAATAGCAGCTACTAATTCTGGAGAAGCTACGAACGCGTGTGTATTTGGATTTCCATCCGCTCGTTTTGCAAAGTTTCTGTTGAATGAATGAATTATAGTATTTTTTTCTTCTTTATCTGCTCCTTGTCTAGCCCATTGTCCTATACAAGGACCACAAGCGTTTGTAAATATTTTAGCATCTAGGTTTTCGAAAACTTCTAAAATACCATCTCTTTCAGCCGTAAATCTAACTTGCTCAGAACCTGGATTAATTCCCAATTCCGATTTCATTTTAATTCCCTTATCTAATGCTTGTTGTGCAATAGAAGCAGCTCTCGATAAATCTTCATAAGAAGAGTTAGTACAAGAACCAATTAATCCCCATTCTACATTTAAAGGCCAATCGTTTTTGGTAGCCTTTTCATTCATAAAACCAACTTCTGTAGATAAATCTGGAGTAAAAGGCCCATTAATAAGTGGCCTTAATTCTGATAAATCAATTTCAATTACTTGATCAAAATATTGTTCTGGATTAGCATAAACTTCAGCATCACCAGTTAAATAATCTTTTATTTTATTTGCTTCATCAGCAATATCGTTTCTATCTGTTGAACGTAAATAACGCTCCATAGATTCATCATAACCAAAAGTAGAAGTAGTAGCACCTATTTCAGCACCCATATTACAAATAGTTCCTTTTCCAGTACAAGATAATGAGATAGCACCTTCTCCAAAATATTCAACAATAGCACCAGTTCCTCCTTTTGCAGAAACGATTCCTGCTACTTTTAAAATAACATCTTTTGGAGCTGTCCAACCCGAAATTTTTCCGGTCAACTTTACTCCAATTAATTTTGGAAATTTTAATTCCCAAGGCATTCCTGCCATAACATCCACAGCATCTGCTCCACCTACTCCAATAGCAACCATTCCTAATCCACCTGCATTCACAGTATGTGAATCGGTTCCAATCATCATTCCTCCTGGGAATGCATAATTTTCTAACACTACTTGATGAATAATTCCAGCTCCTGGCTTCCAAAATCCAATTCCATATTTATTAGAAACAGACTCTAAGAAATTAAAAACCTCATTACTATTATTAAGTGCTGCTTGTAAATCTTTATCTGCTCCAACTCTAGCTTGAATTAGGTGATCACAATGTACCGTTGTTGGTACAGCAACTTTATTTTTTCCTGCTTGCATAAATTGCAATAGCGCCATTTGCGCAGTAGCATCTTGACAAGCAATACGATCTGGTGCAAAATCTACATAATCTTTTCCCCTTGTAAAAGCCTTTGTAGCATTACCATCCCATAAATGAGCGTATAATATTTTTTCTGAAAGTGTTAATGGTTTTCCTGAAATCTCTCTTGCTTTATCTACTCTCTCTACCATTTGAGAGTACACATTTTTAATCATCTGAATATCGAATGCCATGAGTATCTTTTTAATTTTTGAAGTACTGATCCAAGATTAAAGCCTTGGTCAATTTGGTGCAAAACTACAAAAACAAATAGATATTAGCAAATATTTAATGAAATAGCGATATTGATGAATATATTTTACAGATATTCAATAATCACTAAACATTTTATGTTAAATTAGGGCATTATATGCTAAAATATTATGAAATATGTATTCTAAAAAAGACTCTTAATGATATCTTCAATACTCAAACCTTCGGCTTCTGCCTTGTAGTTCTTAATCATTCTATGGCGAAGAATCCCCAAGCCAACTTTTTGAACATCTTCAATATCTGGTGAAAATTTACCATTCAATGCAGCATAGGTTTTTGCGCTAAGTATCAGATTTTGAGAAGCTCGAGGACCTGCACCCCAATCGATATATTTTTTAATTATTTCTGGAGCAGCTGAACTCTTTGGACGTGTTTTACCCACTAATGTAACAGCATATTCAATTACATTATCTGCTACAGGTATTTTTTGAATTAATTTTTGACAATTGATTATTTCTTCCGAAGTAAACAGTGCATTTATTTTTGGATTTGCTCCAATCGTTGTTGTCTTTACAATATCAACCTCTTCATTAAACGAAGGATAATCCAAGTTAATCGCAAACATAAAACGGTCGAGTTGTGCTTCAGGTAATGGATAAGTTCCTTCTTGCTCAATTGGGTTTTGTGTTGCTAATACAAAATATGGTTTATCTAATTGGTAAGTATGCCCGGCTACAGTAACCGATCGTTCTTGCATTGCTTCTAATAAAGCTGCCTGCGTTTTTGGGGGAGTTCTATTAATCTCATCTGCTAAAATAATATTAGAAAATATTGGGCCTTTTATAAATTTAAATTGCCTGTTTTCATCTAATATTTCAGCGCCTAAAATATCACTAGGCATAAGATCTGGAGTAAACTGTATTCTTTTAAAATTAAGACCTAGAGCTTCAGCAACGGTATGTACCAATAAAGTTTTTGCAAGTCCCGGAACACCAATTAATAATGCATGTCCTCCTGAAAAAATAGATAATAAAACCTGTTCGACAACATCGTCCTGTCCTACTATTATTTTTTTTATTTCCTGCCGTAAATCATTATATTTTGAAACAAGTTCTTGAATAGCTGCTACGTCCGACATATATTAATTGTTATTTGATAACCAGTTATTAGTAAAATCACATTCTTGATAATCTTCGTTTATCTTTACATATGTTTCCATAATCTTAATAGACTGCCATTCTTCAATTGCTCTTAACTGCTTTTCTTTTATGGCTAGTTCATGTATTTTTTCATAATCTTTCACATAATCAGCCGTATGTTCTTCATGCCTTCCAGTTACTGTAAGTATTTTAAAAATACTTTTTCCTGTACGATCTGTATCTGTATAAACTTTGGTTATCTCTCCTTTTTTAATATTATAAATTTGAGCACTTAAAGTCGGGTCCATTTTAGTAAGATCGAAACGAGTATCGAAAGTTGCTGGATTCATTAATTGTCCACCATTATTTTTAGTCTCTTTATCGCTTGAATATAATTTAGCAGCAGCTTCAAATGGTAACTTTTCATCAATAATTGCTTGACGAATAGTATCAATTTTTGTTCTTGCCTCATTTATTATTTCGGAAGAAACTTCTGGGAATATAATGATGTGTCTTACATCTACAGCTTGTCCTCGTATTTTATCTACTTTTAAAATATGATAACCAAATTCAGTTTCAAAAGGCTCACTTACTTCTCCTTCTAACAATGAAAAGGCCATATCCTTAAATTCCTTAGCCATAGGAGAATCTCTTCGAACACCTTCTATTAAACCACCTTTAGTACGTGTTCCATCTTTTGAATACAAAACTGCTTTTGTAGCAAAAGAAGAACCATTATCAACAATATCTGATCGAATTACCTTAAGACGATTAATAACGTTTTGCTTTGCTTCCTCGGTTACCTTAGGTTCAACTACCAATTGAGCAATTTCTAACTCAGCACCAAATACAGGTCTTTCATCTACTGGTATTGAAAAGAAAAAAGTTCTTACTTCTTCGGGTGTAATAGTAATGTTTGATACTATTTTCTCCTGCATTCTTTCTGTAAGTCGAATTTCTTTTCTAGCTTTTAAAAGTTCTGCCCTTAATTCAGCTTCATTTAACTTTCTATAATATTCTACTACTTTTTCAATGCTACCTACCTGTTCAATCATATATTGCAAAACTTGATCAACTTCAGGTTTAATCTCAGCATCCGTAATAATAATACTATCCTGTAAGGCGTGGTGAACATATAGTTTATCTTCCATTAATTTACCTAGCATTTGGCAACGATCAATTGTAGAAATATCTACACCATTTTGTTCAAATTCTAAATAACTCTTATCCACATCGAATTCTAAGATCACATAATCCCCAACAACTGCACTAACACCTTCTGCTTTAAATCTTTTAAACGATTTTACAGAATCTGGTTTTACAGTATTATCTTCGGTTAATAATCTTTTGATTTCAGCAACACCTGCACTATCTACCGTTACTACTTCCTGTGCAAAAATTTGGGAAGCAAAAAGTAATAGTAAAACTAGACTAATGTTATTTGTCTTTATATATTTCAAAATTTTTATTTTTGATTGCATCTATTGTAATTTCTTTTTCAAGTATTTCCAGAAGTTCTTGCTTCCTTTTGTTTAATATAATTTGTTCTATAGTAGGTTTAACATAAGAAAGAGGAGCAATATCGTTAGTCTTTAAAACTTCTTCAATTTTCACCAAATATACTCCTAATGAATCTTGTAATTGAGAATAATTAGATTTTTTTAACACTTGCTTACTGCTGTTTTGTAATATTGGCAAGGCATCTAATAGTACATCGTTTTTAATCCAAATAGAATCGTTTAAATTAAAAGCTTTAAATTTTATAGTTAAATTAGATAAATCTGTTTTATCCTTAGCATTATATCTTTTCAACTTTTGAGATACTTCAGATAAATTATGAAAATCTAAAGGAACCACGATAAACCTTACTTTTAGTAATTCATCATTTAATTTAAAGTTTTCCTTATTTAGCTCATAATAATGTTCCAGTTCCTTAGCAGAGATAATACTATCTAACTGCCTTGTTACAATCGAACTTTTATATGCTTCGGTATATAAATCAATCTTATACTCATCTACTAATTTAGTAAAATTATCCTGCTGATTTTGCGGAAGATTAATTATAGACTGATCTACTAGCAATTGCTGAGTAGCCCATTTTGTAATAAAATTATTAACGATTAATATACTATCCTCTTTTGAAGTAGATTGAAAAACCAAACCTTCAATATCCTCTTTATATAAATATTTATCATTAACCCTGGCAATAGGCTTGCTCTGTACATCTTGTTTAAAATAATCGCAAGATATAAGTGACAAAAACAAAAATAATGAGGGTATGATACGCATTAATTAGCTAATTCTTTTTTTATTTTTTTTAAGGTCTTTTTATTTATAACAACCGTGTATTTGCTCTTAAGTTCTTTCATCCAATCCTCTTCAATTTTAGTTTGATATTTACTAATTACCAATCCTCTAACTTCTTCTAACTCTTTAGTAGCTTGAGGCAATACTTCTTTTACATTAACAACGACATTAGAGTCTTCTGTATTATATATTTCTGAAACTCCAACTTTAGCATTAAAATTCTTAGGAAGCTCTTTTTGATCTATTTCATATACCCCCTGTGTAATTATAACGTTTATTTTACCCTCTGTATTGAGTTGCTTTTTAATTTCCTCGATATTTTTACCATTATTTAATAGCTTTTTAACCAATTCTGCATTTGCTAATTGAGGAGCTGATATTACTTCTGCATCAACACGTTGCTTCCAAGTGTAATTACTCTTAGTTTCATCATAAAATTTTTGGAGCCCTATGGAATCCGTTTTTGCAACTTCCCAAATATTCTTTTGCATTACATCATAAATTAAAAGACCATTTCTATATTCACTTAAAACAGAAGCATACTCTTCATTCTCTAACTCTAATTTATTCTTATAGAAATCTTTAATTGTTTTGTTTTTAAATTCATCATAATAATCAACAAACATTCTATCCTTAACTGTATAAACTTTAGTTAACATTTGTTTTTCAGAAATGAATTTTGCAAAATCATTATAACGCACTTCTTGGTCACCAATTGTAAACAATATTTTATCCTCTTCGGCTGGAATTGTCTCGTATACCCATTTTTTCTTAAAAACACTATCCGTAACAAATTCATTGAAAAAAGGAGAATAACTTACTCCTTCTTTATATCCATATTCAGACATTATTTTATTATTTGTTGCCTGTGTTACTACTCTAATTCTAGCACCGCTAGTCACATTCTTTTCTATTTGTTGTTTTGACTCTTCGAACGTTGGAATTGAAAACTTCTCATTTAATCGAATTATATGCCAACCAAAAGCACTTTCGATAGGCTTTAAGATTTCGCCTTCTTCTTTAATTGAATACGCAGCGTTTTCAAATAATGGGGCTCTTAAATCTCCAGGTCCAAATGTTTTAATTATTCCACCTTTTTGTCCCGTTGCTTTATCTTCAGAAAATTGCTTAGCAATACTTTCAAAAGACTCCCCTTGCATAATCATCGCATATAATTCATTAATTTTTTCTTCTGGATTTGCTTCTTTTGCATCCTTATTAGAAAAAATCATAATGTGTGATACACTAATCTTTGGTCTTTTTTCTCTTCTATCGTTAATTTTTAAAATATGGTATCCAAAATCGGTTCTTGTAATTTCAGAAATATCACCAACTTTCGTGTTATAAGCAGCATTTTCAAAACTATAAAGCATTGCAAAAACAGAAAAATACCCTAATTTTCCTCCAGTGGTTTTTGCGCTAGGTTCCTCAGAATGGTTTTTAACTAAAGTTTCAAAATCTTCTCCACTTACTGCTTTATCTCTAATTGCTTTAATTTTATTATATGCTATTAACGTGTCTTGTGCGCTTGCATTTAAATTAACCAATATTAAAATATGATCTGCATCTATTTCTTCTAAACTTCTTTGGTAAGCTTCATCAACCAATTTTGAAGTAACTCTTTTATCGTAAATATAATTTTTAGAAAGCTGATCTTGGTATTTAGTAAATTCTTTTATATACACTTCGTTCTTATCTAAGCCTTGTGCATAAGCTTCGGTAACTTTTAACTTATAATCTATAAATAAATCTAAATAGCCATCTACATCTTTTTGAGATTCGTCTAATACTAAATCTAAATTCTTCTTGAAAACTGTTTTAAATTCTGAAGCATAAACTGGCTCATCATTTATGGTAAGTAAAACCTCATTCTTCTTTTGCGAATTTGCTGTTATTGTAATTAATAAAAGTAGAATTAAAGTAAGATATTTTGTATTCATTGTTATAATTTAAAATTAGTACTAAAACGTGCAAAAATAATAAAAAGCAATCGTTACACAAGTAAGAATTTGTTAAGCTTTTTACAAGGTTTTTGCAATTAAAACACAAGCTCTTTAAATTATACTATCTTCGCAAAAAAAATATCATAAAATGAAAAAAATAAGCATCCTAATCATTGCAATAGTAACTAGTTTACAAGTAAATGCACAATCTAAAGTAGGTACGATAGATGTGGAATATATTTTATCTCAAATGCCCCAACTTGAACAAGTAAATCAAGATGTTAAAGCTTATAGTGATGACTTAGAAAGTCAATTACAAGTTAAAGTTACTAATTACAAAGCATTGATTGAAGTATATCAACAAAATGAATCTTCTTTTACGGAGGATATTAAAAAAGCAAAACAAGATGAAATTATAGCTTTAGAACAAGATATTCAAAAATTTCAGAAAAACGGAGCGTCTCTAGTTCAGATACGTCAAAATGAATTGATTAATCCATTATATCAATTAATTGGAGAAGCCTTTAACCAAGTTGCAACTGAAGAAAAGTTTACCCAAATACTTACCATCAATAACACTATAGCTTATCTTGATCCAGCTTTTGACATCACTCTTCGCACCATGACTAAAATGGGAATACCTATTCAAAAAGAAGAGGAATAATAAAGAATAGTTTATCTAGAATAGTTAGGAGCCTCCTTTGTAATGGTTACATTATGTGGGTGGCTTTCTTTTATACCGGAAGCAGTTATTTTTACAAATTTTGCATTTTCTTTTAAAGCCTCAACGTCTTTAGCTCCACAATAGCCCATACCTGCTCTAAGTCCTCCAATGAACTGTGTCATACTTTCCATCAATTCTCCTTTGTATGGAACACGACCTACAATACCTTCAGGAACTAATTTTTTAATGTCGTCTTCAACATCTTGAAAATATCTGTCTTTAGAACCTTGTTTCATTGCTTCCACAGATCCCATTCCTCGATAGGATTTAAACTTTCTACCTTCAAAAATAATAGTTTCTCCAGGGGATTCTTTTGTTCCTGCTAGTAAAGAACCTAACATTACACAATCTGCTCCAGCTGCAATAGCTTTTACAATATCCCCTGTATATCTTACTCCTCCATCTGCTATCACAGGAACACCTGTTCCTTTAAGAGCAGCAGCAACTTCTAAAACCGCTGAAAATTGTGGAAACCCAACTCCTGCAATCACACGAGTTGTACAAATAGAACCCGGGCCAATTCCGACTTTTACAGCATCAGCTCCAGCTTCTACTAAATATTTTGCCGCATCTGCAGTTGCGATATTACCTACAACTACTTCCAATTCTGGAAAATTCTTTTTTATCTCTTTTAAAACTACAACTACTCCCTGCGTATGACCGTGAGCAGTATCGATGATTACAGCATCAACTTGTGCATTAACCAAGGCTTGTGTTCTCTCTACAGCATCTGCGGTTACACCGATTGCTGCCGCAACTCTTAACCTACCAAACTCATCTTTATTAGCGATTGGCTTTTGTGTTACCTTAGTTATATCTCTAAATGTAATTAGACCCAATAAAGTATTATCCTCGCTAACTACTGGAAGCTTTTCAATTTTATTTTTCTGAAGTATAATTTCTGCTTCACCTAGTGATGTTCCTTTACTTACAGTTACTAGATTCTCTGTAGTCATAACTTCAGACAAAGGACGTTCAAAGTTTTTCTCAAAACGCAAATCCCGATTGGTAACAATCCCAATTAGCTTTCCATTATTATCCACTATTGGAATTCCCCCAATACTATATTCCCGCATCGTACTTTGTGCATCACCAACAGTAGCTGTTTCAGGTAAAGTAACAGGATCAATTATCATCCCACTTTCTGCACGTTTCACTTTTCTTACCTCTGCAGCTTGTTGTTCAATGCTCATGTTTTTATGCAAAACACCGATGCCACCTTCACGAGCCATAGCCATTGCCATAGCACTTTCGGTAACGGTATCCATCGCAGCCGATAATACAGGAACATTTAAAGTAATGTTCTTAGTAAATTTTGTTTTTATTGAAACTTCTCGTGGTAATACTTCTGAATAGGCAGGAACTAAAAGTACGTCATCGTAAGTAAGTCCTTCTCCTAAAACCTTGTTGTTGTGTGCAGTCATAGCAATTAAATTTATTTTCTAAGTATAGAAATATTTCCTTTTTAATTGCGTGCAAATGTATAACTTTTTGTTGGTTATTGTGCTTTTTTTGTCAATTGAAATAATATAGACATTACACTAACCACAAAAACTATCGTCATAACAATACCAGATAGCATCACTATATACTTCATCCATAACATTCCCTTCCACAACAAATAAATACCACCAAAAGTAAGTAGGATAGATAAAAAAGGTTCAATCATTAAAAAGGTTTTTAGCTTTTTTGGCAATGAAGTCATTGCAATTAATCCCCCCAAAAAGAAAAATATAAATGAAATAGAAATTACATGAGTATGCAGAATGGTAAGCATTTCTCGTTCACCCTTTTTAAATTTCATGACCTCAGCATTCTCATCCTCTTCATTTCCTAAGTAATTCTCTTCCATTCCACTTGGATTGTTAGAATTGGTATTACCAACAAATAATAATCCAGATCCATATCCCACAGTTAACATAATTACAAATACAGCAATAAACAATTTTATATGCTTCGGAAATGTATGTAGTAAACCGTGTAACTCCATTATATTTTATTTAAATCTTGTAAGACCTTAATACTTTTTAATAAATCATTGATTGCATTCGTCATCGATTTTACAGAAATAGTTGCACCACTAATTGGGACTATAGATTTACCAGCAATTAATTCAGGTGAGTCTGAAAATTTTCCGACAAATTGTTTTAACCAGCGTTTACTACCAATTTCCCCTCCATATTCCTCTCGATAAACTAATACCTTGCTTTTTGTAATTACAAAATCAGAGTCGAACAATACTAAATAATCAAAATCTGCAGTTTTACTAGGAGCTCTACCTATATACCCATAACTTATAAATTGACCTTCAGAGTAAATTTTAAAGAAATTATCCTCTCCAAAATTAGAAAGGGTTTCTGAGTTTATTTCTGCTGAAAATTCAATATATTCTTTTGAAAAATTATCAATATCATAAAATTTAGAAATCTCCTTACCTGCCCTTTTCATAACACTATCTGGAACTTTAAAAGCAAATAGTCCAAATACAATTATTGATATAATAAAAATGTTTTTCACTTGGCAAATATAATTAATGTTTCTAAGCTTTATAATTTATAAATCCACTCCTATATAAAAATTCAATTTGAACATTATATGGAGTGGATAACCTTAAAATAATTTGAAATTAAACTCTTTTCAAACTAATTCGATTGGTTTTATTAGAACCAAACTCCAATACCAAAATTCAATTGGTTATTTACTTCAGATCCACTTAAAGCATTGTCCTTAACTTGATAATCTCCCTTAACCACAACACCATCAACAATATGGTAAGACAAACCAAAGGTAAAATCAGATCTATTAAAAGCGTCATTTCTTACTGTATTATCTTCTGTTTCTGAATGAGTATCATAATTTTCATAACGTGCAAATGCTACCAATCTCTGTTTTGCAGATAATGGCAATACATTATATCCTATCTCACCATAATATCCCATTAAAGCAGAGCCTAGATCTTTTCCAGTTAAATCGTTATAATCATCTGTATCACTTAATGAAGCATAAATAAATTCTCCACGAGCTTCAAATTTCCTGTAATTATATCTTGCATCAAAGCCAACCATAGCAATACCGATAGTAGATCCATCTATATCTTCAATTTCATCATCCGCTTGCGTTCTTCCAAAATATCCAGACAACCCCATTCGAAGACCTAAAATTCCATAATAATCAAATTTTGTTGAAAATGTAGGGGTACTAACTGTAGACTGAATTCCTTTTTGACGTCCACCACGTAAACCACTGCTTCCTTTCAACAAGCCATTTATTTCTTCACCATCTACTTCTGTAGATTTGAAGCCATTAAAAATATAGGCTTGATAGCTTAAATCTAAATCTGGAAAACGTCCGTTAACACCAACTCCAATTTCTCTCCATGTAGTTGGAACAATCTTATTATCAACAGCTGGTCTTTCCACTCCATTAAATGTTGTAGGCTCATGGTATTCATTTACAATACCCATAGGTACTAACATTAATCCTCCACGTACACTCATATTATCACCAACTGCATAATTAACAAAAGCCTGTTCTACAAATACTTCTTTCACGTGTTCGTATTCAATTTCAGTAAAGAATTGAACCTTGTCACTAAATTTATACCCAAACATCATAACCAATCGCTGAACATCTAATTCCCCGTTTTGTGTTTCGGGTTGGTTATAAGTAATTTCTCCATACCCTCCAATTGTTAATTTTTTATCTGCCTTAGACATCATTCTTTGTGCAGAATTTACCTGTTGCTCCGTTTTTGTAGAATCCAAAACAGTTTGTGATATTGCAAAATTTGCAATTAAAAAAGCTGATAATACTAGTAATTTTTTCATTTATTTTTATTTAGACTGTATATAAATAAGATTTATTTTCAGGCACAAAAGTATATCCTAAAGACATACTAAGCAAGCTTATTTAGAATAATTTTAAATAATATTTAACGTTTTTTTAAGTGACTTATAATCAGCTATTTTGAAGACACTTTTAACTCCTTTTTATATTGAAGTCTAGCTAATGTAGCCCATTGCAAGAGTAATTCTTTATCATTTGAAGACAAGTTTCCATGAATCCATGTATAAGAATCTAAAGGCATTTCTCCTTCTTCTACTTCTTCAATAAGCTCTTCTAATTTATGGTCTTTCTTTTTTACAGAATATTTATCCCAAGAAGACATATTAAAATGCTTTTTACCCTGAACAACATGATCATCTAGCCAAAAAGAGATTGGAGCAATTTCAGAATACCAAGGATAAGTTGTTTGATTAGTATGACAATCGAAGCAATTCTTTTCTAAGATAGATAAAACTTCTTCAGAAGGTCTTGTATCTTTTTTAAAAGCTGCAATTTCTTCATAAGCCCCATTGTTCTTATCGGGTCTAATAAATTGCATAATCACCAAGGCGATAAGTAAAAAAATACCAATATATTTAATTGTCTTTTTTTTCATTAGTAATTTATTATTTCAATGATTTTAAATATAAAATAATTGCTTTACGTATATCGTATGCAGCTTCATTTTCAGTTGGCTTATAAACATTTATTACTTCTTTATTTTCAGGAGTTAAAAACGGAATGTCATACCCCTTCAATAAAAAATCACTAAAAGCAACTTTATATATTTTATCTTGATCAATAAGTTTTCCACCAACTAACCAGTTTCCTTGATCATCTTCAGAAACATTATGTCTCTGTAAATAGGCCCCTGTTCCTCTTTTTAATTTCCCGTAATCCAATACTTCTTTTAATAAACCCCCTTTTATTTCGACTTTTAGTACTCCTCCACCAAAAGGCAAAACTCTAAATACATCCATGCTGGTAATCTTAGCTGGCAGCATATCATCTACTCTAATAGAACCACCATTTACCAAAGCTGCATCAACTTCTTCATTATATGCCCAAGACATTGCTTCAGTGATAACATCTCCCAAGTTTGTTTGTATACTTCTACTAGCACTATCTGTTCCATCTAAAGGAGTAGCGGCAGCATATATTACTTCATTAGGGTCATCGATAACTTCTTTTATTTTAAGATCTAAAATAGCCACCCATTTATTAACGATTGCTTCCACTTTAGCTTGGGATGCTATTTTATCATCAATAAAAAACAATTCTGAATCAATAGCAATCGACTCTGTTTTAGTGTTATAGCTAACTGTATGTATATAAATAGTTTTAGCATTTGCATCTGCTTTAGTTATTTTTGATTCACCTACATCAACTAACATTGCATAATGCTCGTGTCCACCCATAACTAAAGGGATTTCTGGAATTTGTTTTAATAGTAAAGAATCTTGTTCTTTTTCTAAATGGGTCAATCCGAAAACTATAGAAACTTCATCTTTTAACTCGTTATATGCTCTTTTAGATTCCTTAAACATGTCACCATAAAACACATAATCTTTTGGATTGGAAGGAATGGTTACTCCTAAAAATCCAATCTTTATTTGATTGCCATTTTCGTCATTAATATCAAATATGAATGTATCTGAAACTTCTGAGCTATCTATTTCTTTTTGAACTTGAAACGGTACATTTCCATTTTTAGTTATATGCCTTGAGTTGGAAGACATCCAATTAAAAGTAGATTCATTCAATCTTTTTTGAAGATCTTCTTCTTGTAAATCGAATTCATGATTACCAAAGGTCGCTAAATCAAATTCCATAGCATTCATCACTTCAATCATCTGCTTTCCATTAATACGTTCTCCGTCCACTTTAATAGTACCTAATAAAGAAGGGTTCAAAAAATCTCCTGCCATAAATAGAAAAGTATTCGGATTTTCCTTTTTAATAGAATCTCTAACATGAGCAACACGAGCCATACCACCAAATTTCCCACCGCTTAAAGGGGCTATTTCGTATACATCGTTTACCTGTACAAACTTGAAAGTAATCTCATTATTCTCAGGGTTTTCTTTACAACTAAGTAATAATGTAGCTGCGATAAGAAAGGATAGTAAAAACTGTTTCATAAATAAAAGGAATCTAATTAATGATATTTTCCAAAAACTTTAGTCGCCTCATTATGTGCGCTTTCAAAAGACATAGGGTTGATATTGGTATCTACTTTATTTGCTGTAAAATAACTTAACATTTTTTCGGTAGGCATATTTCCAGTTAATTCATCTTTAGCCATAGGGCATCCACCAAATCCTTGTATAGCTCCATCAAATCTTCTACATCCTGAACTATAAGCTGCATCTACTTTTTCATGCCATTTTGTGGGTGTTGTATGTAAATGAGCTCCAAATTCAATAGAAGGAAATTTTGGTATTAATTCTGAAAATAAATATTTAATAATTTCCGGTGTAGAAGTACCTACAGTATCGCTCAATGAAAGAATTTTTACACCCATAGCAGCTAATTTTTCTGTCCACTCTCCTACTATATCTACATTCCATGGATCTCCATAGGGATTCCCAAAACCCATAGAAAGGTAAGCAACAACTTCTTTATTGTTTGCATCAGCAAGATTTAAAATTTCTTGCAAGGTTACAATAGATTGCTCGATAGTTTTATGTGTATTTCGCATCTGGAAATTTTCAGAAATTGAAAACGGATAACCCAAATATTGAATTTCTTTATATTGTACTGCATCTTGCGCACCACGAACATTTGCAACAATGGCAAGCAATTTACTTTTTGTGGAAGACAAATCTAATTTTGAAAGAAGCTCTGCAGTGTCTTTCATTTGTGGAATAGCCTTTGGAGACACAAAGCTGCCAAAGTCAATGGTATCAAAGCCACAACGTAATATAGACTGAATGTATTGGGCTTTTTCTTCCGTGGGAATCCAATCTCGAATACCTTGCATGGCATCTCTTGGACATTCTATGATTTTTACTTTTTGCATTCCTTCAAAGATAAGTATTCCTTTGAAGTCCATATCTTTTTAAACTATATTATTCGAAATTCTAATAATACATTTCAATTATAATTAAAACAGCCAATTACACTAGAATAAAAAGCAATTTAAAATTTTTATCATGATTAATAAATAAACATTTAGAAGTTAAAATAAGCTAGAAAAAGCAAAAACCAGAATAGGAAAAGAAAAATAATAATGACAATTTATGTAATACCTATCTTCAAATTACGACCATAATTAAAAATAAACGCAAGCCTTATGAAAAGATACGTCCTTCTTCTAATTTTTATATCAAGCCTAAATATATATTCACAAACTTCTGCCAACTATACCATTACTTTTGTAAGTAATTGGTCTAATGTAACACATCCTCATCCAACAAATAATTTTCCCTCTAATGCACATTGGTCAAAATTAGTTGGAGCAACACATAATGAAAATATTGTTTTTCTAGAAATGGGAGAAAATGCCTCTCCAGGAATTGAAGATGTTGCCGAACTAGGAGTAAATACTCTATTTTTTGAAGAAATAAACCTAGCCATAGATGAAGAAAATTCTAACCAGATAATAGATGGAGGCAATCTTTCTACTTCTTTAGGCACTATTATTATTGGGGACTTAATCACTTCGGAAGAATTCCCTTTACTTACATTGGCTTCCATGATTGCGCCTAGTCCAGATTGGATAATTGCCATTAATAGCATTTCTTTAGTAGACATTAATGGGGATTGGATAAATGAAATTTCTATGGATTTATATCCTTATGATGCTGGAACCGATAGTGGAATGGATTATGATTCTTCCAATATGGATTCTAATCCGCAAGAACCTATTTCGAGTTTGCAAGGAATTCCTCCTTTTTCAACAGAAAAGATAGGCACAATAACCATTAGTTTAGAAGAAATCATTTTGAGTACTAATGATATAATAAATGAAAATACAATCTCTATTTATCCTAATCCAAGCAAAGATTTTATTAATGTCTCTATTTCAAACTCTGAAATAAAAAACATTGAAATCTTCAATATCTTAGGGAAAAAGATAACTTCTTATCCATTACAAAATGTAAGTCAAACTGAGGTAGATGTAACAGAGTTACCAAGTGGCGTTTATTTACTTAGCCTTATAGACACTTCAAATAAAACAACATTAAAGAAAATTATAAAGAATTAAGAATCTCTTTATTTATCTTTTTAACAAGGCTAGGCCCTTCATAAATAAAACCGGTGTAAATCTGTACAAGGCTTGCACCTGCATTTAATTTTTCTATAGCATCTGAGACAGAATGAATTCCTCCAACACCGATTATAGGAAAAGCACCTTTGCTATTTTTATGAAGATAACGAATCACATGAGTTGATTTGTTGGAAAGCGGCTTACCACTAAGTCCACCCATTTCTTTTTTATTTTCTGAAATCAATCCTTCTCTTGAAACCGAAGTATTAGAAGCTATAACACCCTCTAGTTTTGTAATATTGATTAATTCAATAATTTCATCTAGCTGATTGTTATTTAAATCTGGAGCAATTTTTAGTAATATTGGTTTTTTCTTTTCAAAAGTAGTATTGCATTTCTGCACCTCACCTATCAGTTCTTCTAAATAATCTTTGTCATTAAGTTTGGCATGACTTGAAACATTTGGACAACTTACATTCAGTACAAAATAATCAACATATGGATGCAAGGCATTAAAACATTCCAAATAATCTTGTGTATAATCCTCTGGGGATGTATCTGTATTCTTACCAATGTTTCCTCCTATAATTACATTAGTATTCTTCTTTAATTGTTCTACAGCTTCAGTAACACCTTCATTATTAAAGCCCATTCTATTAATAATAGCTTGATCACTTTTTAGCCTAAACAATCTTTTCTTAGGGTTCCCAATTTGAGGTTTTGGGGTTACTGTACCAATTTCAATAAAGCCAAAGCCAAAGTTAGACAACTCCTTATACAAAACGGCATTTTTATCAAACCCTGCAGCAAGACCTACTGAATTTGGGAATTTAATTCCAAATAACTCTCTTTCAAGTTTTGGGCTATTGATTTGAAATAGACTTCTAAAGATCCCACCAAATCCAATTTTGTTTAAGAATCGAATTAAAGAAAAAGAAAAGTAATGGACTTTTTCTGGGTCGAAAAGGAATAAAAATGGTCTTATTAATAGTTTGTACATAACTTATAGAACACTTACCATATTAAAACTTATTTAGGCTTTTAATGTCGTTATTTATTCAATTATCTTTTGAATTCCATTAACAATATTAGGTGAATAAGTTTCAATAAATTTCGAGTTCAAAGGTACATCATTTTTAAGATATTTTTTATTAAGTCATTTTTATAATCATCAGAACTTGCCAAAATTTAAAAGCCTCCTTGGGACTCATATATACTTGCTAATAGATAGCATTGTTATAAAAAAAGGGTTGTCTAAATTTAGACAACCCTTTTTAAAATAAATAAAATTTTGTATTATTTAATAGTAATATTCATTCTTGCGAATAAGAATCTTCCTCCGGTTCCAAATTGGGTAGAACGTCTAGAATATATAAATCTTCCTGAAGATCTAAAAGCATCATCTGCTTCATCTGGGTATATATCAAATAAATTATTAGCTCCTACAGTAAACCGTAAAGCTTCACTAACATTATAACCAACAGATAAATCTGTTATTAATTTACCACTGTATATTCTATCTACTAAGGGATCTATATTATTGGTAGCTTCTTCGACTTCTCCAAAATATGTATTTCTCAAATAGAAATTCCAATCTTCTCCTAAGCTTAAATTATTAGTTAATGACCCTTTTGTTGTTGGAACTGCAGATTCTAAATAAATTCTACTTGTTTCATCAAAAAACGTTTCAGATAAACCAGCATTCTCTATAGCATCTGGAATATTAGTATCCACTACTTCTGTTTCAGAAAAAGTAAACGATAAGGTATTTGCCAATCTCATATTGTCTCCAATACGCATATTTTGCTCAACTACAAAGTCAATACCATACGTTTCTGTATCTACTGCATTGGTAAAGAAAGCTGCTTTACTAGCATTTGCTTGTGCAAATAATGCTGCCAATTCTGGATTTCCTCCATCATCAAATTGTCCACTTAATACCACTCTATCGTCAATACCTACAAAATAACCATCAACAGATAGTTTTAAATTCCAATCTGGAATTTTTGCAGTAGCACCCAAAGTAAATCCTATTGAAGTTTCTTCTTTTAATTCATCAATTCCTAAAATTCTAGCGATTCGAGAAGTGTTTGGAAAAATACCAACCTCGTTTGGCACACCATCTACAAATATTGTTGATGTAGAATTATAATGAATTTGTTGTAATGATGGTGCTCTAAATCCAGTTTGACCAGAACCCCGTACATTAATATTATCCGTAGCATTTAATAAGAAAGATAATTTTCCGTTAAGTGTTCCTCCAAAATCAGAGAAATTTTCATAACGAATTGCTGCTGTAGCTCTAAAAGATTCTGTGAAATCTGCTTCCACATCCATATAAGCAGCAATTGAGTTTCTATAAGCATTTACTTCATTCTCTGGCTTGAAACCAGGAAACACTTGAATTCCTCCTGGTCTACTAGAATCAAAGAAATCTGTTGGCACCGTTGAATCAGGATCTGTTGGGTCGTGGACATTACCTAAGGTATTGTATTGAGCATAAGACGCTTCTTCTCCAGCAAAAATATTATAGTTTTCTACTCTATATTCAGCACCAAAAGCTAAATTAAATCCAGCCATAGTATCTTCATAAAACCTTGATAAGTCTAGATTAGTTGTATTCTCACCGGAACTAAATCCACCAGCATCTGCTTCAAAAGGAGTTGAATTCCCCAAAGATGCATTCATTGAGTTTGCAATACGGTAACTAAATTCGTTATTCCCATAGGTATTACTAAAATCAACATTCCAATCTCCAATTACACCCTTAATACCAATAGCTAAAGATTTGTCTTTAATGTTTGAGTTAATTTCTGGCAAGAAACCATTTATTCTTGCTGGAGTATATGCTCTTGATTGGTATGGTAATCTGTAGAAACCTGCAGCATTACCATTTTTAAATCCTAATCCTCCAAAAGAATAGATTACTAAATCCTCACTTACTGGAATTTCCATATTTGCAAAAAACTGACCGCCTCTTAATTCAGATTGCCCAACTCGCATATTAAAATCTTTTCTCTCCATACCTCTTGCATCAAGTTCAGCTTCAGTATTATCAGCATTTAATATGCCTTGGAGATCTTCTTTAGAAGCATTTGGGTCTAAACCAAAGCCTAATTGATTACCATAATTAATAACATCAGACACATCATCATCTAATAAAAGGCTAATATCATATCCATCAGCTTGAGCGACTCTTTCAATAGAATTATATTGATTAAAAATTTGCCCTTCCCATTCTTTCATTCTATTAGTAGCACCTCTAAAATCGAAGTTACCTGTGAAGTTAATAAACCCTTTATCGCCAATTGGCAAACCGTAGTTAGCTCCAAGGTTAAATTTTTCACCATCTATATCATCATCATAATTTTCACTTGTAAAATTAGCACCTGTTGTAATACTCATATCAAGTACATTTGTTGCTTTCTTTAATACGATATTAATTACACCAGCAATAGCATCAGACCCATATTGTGCAGCTGCACCGTCTCTTAACACTTCAATTCGTTCAATTGAGTTTACAGGAATCACATTTAAATCTGTACCTACCGAGCCTCTACCAAAAGTTCCATTAACATTAATTAATGCTGATTTGTGACGCCTTTTTCCATTGATTAAAACTAATACTTGATCTGGTCCCAATCCTCTTAAAGATGCTGGAGCAATATGATCTGTACCATCCGAAATAGATTGTGGATTTGAAGTAAAAGAAGGAGCCGCATAATTAAGTATTTCCGTTACTGTAATCTGCGGTGAGCTCTGTGCAATTTCAGAGACATTTAATACATCCACGGGTACTGCAGAGTTAAGTGCTGTTCTTCCTGGGTTACGAGTACCTACTAAAATAATTTGATCTAAAGAAACACCCTGTACCATTGTAACGTTAGCTATATTTCCACTTACAGTTACTTCTTGTGGCTCATATCCTATATAAGAAAATACAAGAATATCTCCATTTGATGCCTCTATTGAATAATTTCCATCAAAATCTGTTACCGCCCCTGTTGTTGTATCTTTTACAATAATACTTACACCCATAAGAGGCTGCGAGGAATCATCCGTTATTGTCCCGGTTACTTGTGAAAAAGCAAATGCTGAAAACATCATTGCCATCGTGAGGATTAAAAAGTTTTTTTGTTTCATAAAATCGGTTTTTAAATTGTTTTGCTTAAATGTACACTTATTTTTTTTAATCGGTGAAAGCAAGCATATTATCCGATTAATCGAATTGTTTATTTTATCTTTGAAAAAAAATATTTATGATTGAAAAACAACACTTAATAGACCGTTTTATCAGCTATGTGACAGTTGATACTGAGAGTGACCCAAACAGCAATGAAACCCCTAGCAGCAGCAATCAATGGGATCTTGCCAGACCTTTAGCTGAAGAATTAAAACGTATAGGGATGCAAGATGTGATCATTGATGATAATGCATACATTATGGCTACCTTACCTAGCAATGTAGATCATAAAGTTCCTGTTGTAGGATTTATCTCTCATTTTGATACTTCGCCAGATTTTACTGGTGCGAATGTAAAGCCACAAATAATTGAAAATTATGATGGAAAAGACATCGTTTTAAATAAAGAGGAGAATATTATTTTATCTCCTTCGTATTTTGAAGATTTGCTTTTATATAAAGGTCAAACTTTAATAACAACAGACGGAACAACTCTATTAGGTGCAGATGATAAAGCGGGTATTACAGAAATAGTTTCTGCTATGGAATATCTTATTAATCATCCAGAAATAAAACATGGTAAAATAAGAATCGGTTTTACTCCTGATGAAGAAATTGGAAGAGGCGCACATAAATTTGATGTTGAAAAGTTTGGTGCAGAATGGGCTTACACTATGGATGGAAGTCAGATAGGAGAGTTAGAATATGAAAATTTTAATGCAGCTGGTGCAGTGGTAACCGTTAAAGGAAAAATTGTACATCCGGGATATGCTAAAGGCAAATTGATCAATAGTATGTATATAGCTACGCAGTTTATCAATTCACTTCCTACTATGGAAACTCCTGAACATACTGAAGGTAGAGAGGGATTTTTTCATTTACACAATATGATTGGAGAAGTGGAAGAAACGAAACTTCAATATATAATTAGGGATCATGATATGTCTCATTTTGAAGCGAGAAAAAATGTAATTAATAAACTTGCTGAGGAATTAAACTCCCAATATGGAAGAGAAGTAATTACGGTTGATATTTCAGATCAATACTTTAATATGCGAGAGAAAATAGAACCTGTGATGCATATTGTTCAAACTGCAAAAGAAGCGATGGAACAAGCTGGAATTGTGCCTTTAATAAAACCTATTCGTGGTGGTACAGATGGCTCTCAATTAAGCTATAAAGGACTTCCTTGCCCTAACATCTTTGCTGGTGGACATAATTTTCATGGAAGATATGAGTATGTTCCAGTAGAAAGCATGCAAAAAGCTACCGAAGTCATTATTAATATTGTGCAATTAATAGCTAAATAGATTATTCTATATATCAAAAAAAAGCCTCCAGTTTAAAACTGAAGGCTTTTTTTATGCTTTAAAAGTATTTAAACTATTTCTTTTTTTCTGGGGCATTGAGTTTTTGACTCATTTCCATAGAAATTGCAGAACGTTCATATTTCATTTTCCCGGCAGAGGTTTCTAAAAGACAGGTTCCATCCTCATTAAGCTCTAGCAATTTAGCATGCATTCCACTTTTAGTAATGATTTTATCTCCTTTTTTTAATTCCTTAGAAAAGTTTTTCTCTTGCTTTTGTTTTTTCATTTGGGGACGTATCATAAATAGATAAATCACCATAAATAATAAAATAAGCGGTAAAAAGCTTTGTAATTGTTCCATAAAATATTTAAATATTACTTTTTATTATGATGTCTTCAATGGTGTTCCTCCAGCAGCTCCTTCTTTAGGAGTTACAAAAGCTTTAATTTTTATAGTTTCTTTTCCTGCTGCTGTATTAGCTGTAATGGTAACCGTTTTACTAACTTGGTTTTTACCAGATCCATTAAATTTCACAAGAAGTTCTGCTTCTGCTCCAGGAGCAACAGGCTCTTTAGGATAAGTAGGAACAGTACAACCACAACTACTTTTAGCATCTACAATAACCAAAGGTGCATCTCCTGTATTTGTAAATTTAAATACATGCTCTACTTTAGTACCTTGATCTATTGTTCCGAAATCGAATTCAGACTCAGCAAAAGTAATTACTGGATATTTTCCAGAGTTTGCATCACGATCTGCAGCTTCAGCTACTTTTTCTTCACTCACTTTTTCAGCTGCGTTTTCTTTACAAGAAGTAAATACGAAAGCTGACATTATTGCAATTATTAAAATTGACTTTTTCATAATAATATAGTTTTATGTTTTTAGTGGGGCTAAAATACTTATTTTTTATTTTAGACCACGTCCCGATTTATTTATTTTTTCGGATTTTGAGAATTCTTTAACTAATTTATCGAGAATCCCATTAATAAACAAACTACTTTTTGGTGTAGAATATTCTTTAGAAACTTCTAAATACTCATTTATAGTTGCTCGAATAGGAATAGATGGGAAATAAAGAAATTCTGAAATTCCCATTTTTAAGATAATCATATCTAAATCTGCGATTCTTTCCTTATCCCAATTTGGCGTTTTCTCGTCTATTATTTTGGTAAGTTCTTCATCCTCTATAATTACCTTTTGCATTAAATCTATAGCATAGTCGCGATCTTCCTTGTTTTTATATAAATCTGGGATTAAAATTGCATTAACATTCTTTTCAGAAATTTTAGATAACATTTTCACTAATAATGTATTCACTAAAGGAAAATCATCTACCCAAGTAAGACGCTTGTCTTCTATATATTCATACAATTTTTCATTAGGAGCAATGACTTCTTTAAAAACTTTAATAAGAAAGTCTTTGTCTTCGAAAAAATTGGTTGTTTTTTGTTTTAGAAAATCTGTATACCAATCTTTTTCTTTTAATGAATTAAATAGAATGGTAACATACTCTGAATCATCCTCCCAATAATTTAGCTTTTTACGGTTTATGATATCTGAAAAAGCTTCGTTTGTAGCAATTAAATCTATCACTTTATTTTCCACAAAAACTCTACTAGGGTTTTTTTCTAAATCTGTTGCTAAGTGTTTTTTCTGAGAAATGCTTAGGAAGTTATCTGCTTGATCTCGAAGCGCAATAAATAACTGAAGCGTTACTAAATACAAATCTTGCATTTGCTCCATATTATAGAGTAAAAACTTTTCTTGCTTTTCTAGGTTTTTATTTTCACTTTGATTGTAAGCGTAAATAGACTGCAAAACCTTAACTCTAATGTGTCTTCTTGTTAGCATATTTTATAAGAACTTAAATAAAAAAAGCACAATTTTACAATTGTGCTTTTCCCTAATATTAATTTAATTGCCCCTTACTATTTTTTAGTTTTCGGGCATCGATTCTAGACTGTGCTATATCGAAAGCAGCTTGGTGAGTTGTAACACCATTATTTTCAGCATTATTAAGTATCTCAAGCGTTGTATTATAAATATTTTCCGTTTTACGAATAATTTCTTTTTTACCGTAATTTTCTAATTCAGCATAAACATTAATTATTCCTCCAGCATTAATTAAAAAGTCTGGTGCATAAACGATTCCTTTTTCTCTAAGCAATAATCCATGCTTTTGCTCTTCGGCTAATTGATTATTAGCAGCACCAGCAATTACTTTCGCTTTTATTTGGGATAAGGTAGCATCATTTATTGTTGCTCCTAAAGCACAAGGTGCATAAATATCCATCTCTTCGGCACATAAATTATCTCCCTCATAAATAGTTACATTATACTTATCTCGAACTTCTTCTAAACGAGCTCTATTTATATCTGAAATATAAATTTTTGCTCCTTCATTACTCAAGTTTTCAACCAAAGCCTCTCCTACATTTCCAATTCCTTCTACATAAACAACTTTGTCTTCAAGAACATCGCTACCAAATGCATATTTTGCGGCAGCTTTCATTCCCATAAAAACACCATAAGCAGTTATTGGCGAAGGATTACCAGCGCCACCCTTTTCTTCAGAAATACCGGTTACAAAAGGAGTTACTGTTCTTACTAAATCCATATCTGAAGTTGCCATTCCAACATCTTCAGCAGTAATATATTTTCCACCTAATGAATGAACAAATTCTCCAAAACGAAGCATTAACTCAGGAGTTTTCTGAGTTTTAGCATCCCCTATAATAACTGCTTTACCACCACCTAAATCAAGGCCAGTAATTGCAGATTTATAAGTCATCCCTCTAGATAAACGTAAGGCATCGTTCAATGCTTCCCATTCATTATTATAATTCCACATACGAGTACCTCCTAAAGCAGGTCCCATTACCGTATTGTGAATTCCAATAATTGCTTTTAAACCCGTATCTTTGTCGTTACAAAAAACTACTTGTTCGTGATTATCGAATGATAATTGACCGAACACAGGGTTCATTTTAATAAGATCTTTTTTGTTAATTACTTCAGTCTCCATATGTTGAATTTATGACCTCCTTTATAAGGACGTGCAAAAGTAATGGATTACGAAATACCTCACAATAAAATTAAGATTAAATTATGACATTGTTAATAAATATCACATACCCCTAAATGAAAGAACTTCAGTACCTTAACCTCTATTTTAAAAAATATAGTGGCCGATTACTATTAGGATTAGTTATTACTATAATCGCTACCGTCTTTAAGTTAATTGTTCCTATGAAAATAGGATCCATAATTAATATTATAGAGAATTATGTAAACGGTAGTACAACAGATTTGAATTATGTTAAATCTCAATTACTTATAAATATACTAATCATTTTAGGTACTGCATTAATGGCAGGATTGTTCACTTTTTTAATGCGACAAACTTTTATTGTTGTTTCTAGAAATATAGAATTCGATTTAAAAAATGAAATTTTTCAGCAATATGAACGCCTTTCTTTAGGCTTTTACAAACAAAACCGAACGGGAGATTTAATGAACCGTATTAGTGAAGATGTTGGTAAAGTAAGAATGTATGCTGGCCCAGCCTTAATGTATAGCGTCACCAATACCACCTTACTTATTGTTGCATTAAGTTATATGTTCTATACCGCACCTAACCTTACATTATATGCTGTAGCACCTCTTCCTTTATTATCTATTGCAATTTATAAATTGAGTGCAGCTATTCATAAAAGAAGTACTGTTGTTCAAGAATACTTATCTAAATTAACCTCCTTTACACAAGAAGGTTTTAGTGGTATTTCTGTGATAAAAGCCTATGGAATTGAATCCAGAATAAATACAAGCTTTAAGGAGCTAGCCGAGGGTAGCAAAGACAAAAATATAGAATTAGTAAGAGTACAAGCATTATTTTTCCCATTAATGGTTTTATTAATTGGATTAAGCAATATCCTTGTAATTTATGTTGGTGGAAAACAATTCATCAATGGTGAAATTGAGCATTTAGGAACCATTGTCGAATTTTTAATTTATGTAAATATGCTTACTTGGCCAGTGGCGGTTATTGGTTGGGTTACATCCATGGTGCAACAAGCGGAAGCTTCACAAAAACGAATCAATGAATTTTTAAATGAAAAACCTGAAATAACAAACTTAGTTAGCAAAGAAACTCCTATTTCTGGAGCTATAGAGTTTAACAATCTTACATTTACTTATCCAGATACTAATATTACAGCTTTAAAAAACTTAAGCTTTTCAGTAAATCCAGGAGAAACTTTATCCATCATCGGGAATACAGGTTCAGGAAAATCTACTATTTTAGAGTTAATTGGAAGGTTATACGATGTGGAAGATGGACAAATAAAGGTAAGTGGAGGAAATATAAAGGAACTAAATTTAAATAATCTTAGAAGTAGTATAGGCTATGTTCCCCAAGATGCCTTTTTATTTAGTGATACTATTTTAAATAATATCAAGTTCGGAAAAGAGCAAGCAACAGATGAAGAAGTATTCGAAGCTGCTAAACTAGCATCGGTACATAAAAATATAATAGATTTTAAAAAAGGGTATGAAACCATTTTAGGAGAACGAGGAATTACCTTAAGTGGAGGTCAAAAACAAAGAGTATCTATTGCCAGAGCCATTATTAAAGATCCACAAATTTTATTGTTTGATGATTGTTTATCTGCAGTAGATACAGAAACAGAAGAAGAGATATTAAGACACCTTAATGCTATATCTAAAAACAAAACAACAATTATTGTAAGTCACAGAATATCTTCAGCAAAAAATGCTGATAAAATAATTGTCCTTAATGAAGGTGAAATAGTACAGCAAGGCTCTCATATTGAACTAGTAAACCAAGAAGGATACTATAAAGAATTATACTCCAAACAACTCTTAGAAAAAGAAAACTAACCATAATGTTGCTACAGTTAATTTTTTTTTAGAATTTTGACAAAACCTTTAAATAAACAAAAATATTATGAGTGATAATTATATGATGGAGAGAGAAGAAATTCATTCAAAAGTTATGCGTGCAGGAAGACGTACTTATTTCTTTGACGTTAGAGCTACTAAGGCTGGAGATTATTATTTAACCATTACCGAAAGTAAAAAATTCACCAATGATGATGGATCTTTTCATTATAAAAAACATAAGATTTATCTTTATAAAGAAGATTTCACTGAGTTTAAAGACAGTTTAGATGAAATGATTTCTTTCATTATTGATGAAAAAGGTGAAGAAGTTATTAGTGAACGCCATCAAAAAGATTACAAAAAAGAAGAAGACGATGCTGTTGAAGATGAAACAGAAGAAAGTTCGACATCTAGTTTTACAGATGTAGATTTCGACGATATATAAGATTTTCTCAAATATTGCATATAAACGTCCCTCTACCTTTTTAGGTTTAGAGGGACGTTTTTTTTTATATCTTTAAAAAATACAAACTCCCTATGAAAGATTTTTTTCAATTCCTTTTTTTATTACTATCATTTACTTTAGTTGCACAAGATTACTCAGTAGATCTAAATTATTATCTTCCAACAAATGTGGACTATAACAAAAACATCCCAACACCAAAAAGTATTGTAGGTCATGAAGTTGGCGATTGGCACATCACCCATGACAAATTAGTACAATACATGCATGCTTTAGCGGATGCAAGCGATAGAATAACCATTGAAAATAGAGGGACAACTTTTGAAGGAAGGCCACTATTACTTTTAAGTATCACCTCCCCTACAAACCATAATAACATAGATCAGATACAAAAAGATCATATGTCTATAACAGATGCTAGTTCTAATGATACTGAGTTAAGTGAAATGCCCGTAGTTGTATACCAAGGGTTTTCAATCCATGGAAATGAACCAAGTGGCTCTAATGCCGCTTTAGCTGTCGCTTATTATTTAGCAGCAGCTCAAGGCCCAAAAATTAACGAACTCTTAGATAATACAATAATTTTATTAGACCCTTCTTATAATCCAGATGGATTGCAACGTTTTGCTTATTGGGCAAATATGCATAAAAACAAAAACATTAATCCAGACCCTAACGACAGAGAATACAGAGAAGTTTGGCCAGGAGGAAGAACCAATCATTACTGGTTCGACATGAATAGAGATTGGCTACCTGTTCAGCTTCCAGAAAGTCAGGCTAGAATTAAAACATACCATCAATGGTACCCAAATATATTAACTGATCATCATGAAATGGGCACCAATGCAACTTTTTTCTTTCAACCAGGTATCCCATCCAGAACCAACCCATTAACACCAAGTAAAAATCAAGAACTTACAGGAGCCATTGGCGAATTTCATGCAAAAGCCTTAAATAACATTGGAAGTCTTTATTATAGCAAAGAAAGTTTTGATGATTTTTATTATGGCAAAGGTTCCACTTTTCCAGATATTAATGGAGGTATTGGAATATTATTTGAACAAGCTTCCTCTAGAGGACATGCACAAGAAAGCGATAATGGCATAGTTACATTTCCCTTTACTATTCGCAATCAATTTACCGCAGCATTATCAACATTAGAAGCTGCTGTTGCCATGCGTAAGGAATTATTAGAGTACCAGCAAAGCTTTTATACCAATGCTAGAAAAGAAGCAGAGAATTCTGGAACTATAGTATTTGGTGATGAAAAAGATGCTACAAAAGCTTTTCGTTTGGCTGAAATATTAAAACGTCATAAAATTGAATTTCATGAACTAAAGGATGATTTTTCAAAAAACGGAAAGAATTATAAAAAGGGATATAGTTATGTCATCCCTAAAAATCAAAAGCAACATCGATTAATAAAAGCTATGTTTCAGAAGCGCACTTCTTTTCAAGATAGTTTGTTTTACGATGTAAGCGCTTGGACCTTTCCATTAGCTTTTAATTTAGATTATGAAGAAAATGAATCTACTGGCAAATTAGGAGATTTAGTTACCGAATTAAAACCAAAAAACAATCCACTTCCAGAAACAAGCAACTATGGATATTTAATGGAATGGCACGATTATAATACTCCAAAAGCTTTAAATAAAATTCTTGAAAAAGGATTGCGCGCAAAAGTTGGATTAAAGCCATTTACGCTTGAAACTAAGGAATATGATTATGGAACTATATTAATACCCGTTCAAAATCAAAAGTTGAATGAAGATGAACTAGCAAGTTTTCTATTAGAAATAGCCAAAGAAAGCAACGTATTAATAACAGGAGTTTCTACTGGTCTTACGGAAGGTATTGATTTAGGAAGTAGTAATTTCAAAAAAATAGAGCATCAGAAAGTTGCTTTAATAGTTGGTGATGGCATTACTCCATATGATGCTGGAGAGGTTTGGCATTTATTTGATCAACGTTACGATATGTTAATCACAAAATTGGATACCAAAAATTTTAACCGAAAAGATTTAAGTCGATATACAGATATTATTATTCCAAATAATTCGGGAAATGCTTTAACAAAAGAAGATGCTGAAAAACTTAAAATTTGGGTAGAGAATGGGGGAACATTAATAGGTTATAAAAATGCTGGAAAATGGTTTGACCAAAATGATCTATTAAAACTGAAATTTAAATCAAAGAAGGATTCTACACAAAATATCTCTTTTGAGCAAAAAGGTAAACATTTTGGCGCACAAGTTATTGGTGGTGCAATTTTCGAAACTAATTTAGATCGCTCACATCCAATAGTTTTTGGTTATAAAAACAACACTCTTCCTGTTTTTAGAAATTCTACATTATTCATGGAAACCGACAAAAACAGCTATAACAATCCTATTGTTTATTCAGAAGAACCTCTTTTAAGTGGTTATATTTCTGACAAAAACAAAGCTGAACTAAAGAACACAGCAATGTTTAAAGTAGGAAACTTAGGTAGTGGTAAAGTAATTTACTTTACAGATAACACTAACTTTAGAGCCTTTTGGTATGGTACTAACAAATTATTGATGAATGCTATTTTCTTTGGTGACAAAATGTAAATTCTACCATCTAATTTAGAATGCTTTTAAAATAATTCCAGAAATAAAATCTGTTTGGAAAATCCCAATTAAAACTATAAATTTATAAAAAGGTAGCTACTATTTATTTAGGGCCATTCTATCAACTAAATTTAGTTTTATGGGAGATCAAAAAATTAATACTATCACAGATAAGCAAGCGCGCTCAAAATTTATACGAAATTTATTGAACGACATTCAAGCCCTAGAAATAATGCTTGAAAAAGGAATGTTTGAAAGTGATATTACTAGAATTGGTTCTGAACAAGAGTTTTGTTTAGTTACCGAAAACTGGCGCCCCTCAAAAAAATCTGCTGAGATTTTAAAAGATATTGACGACCCACATTTTACTACAGAAATTGCTTTATTTAATCTTGAAATTAATTTAGATCCTATAGAATTAAAAGAGGACGCTTTTTCAAAAGTTGAAAAGCAATTAAACACATTACTTAAGAAAGCTTCAGACTCCGCAAAAAAGTTTGATAATAAGATTGTTCTTACCGGAATTCTACCAACCATCACCAAAAGAGAATTGGAGTTCGATTTTATGACTCCTTTAGATAGATATTGGATGTTAAATAATATGCTAAAAGAGTTAAGAGGAAAAGACTTTAGAATGCATATTCGTGGTGTTGATGAGCTATTTATAAAACATAATTCGGTTCTCTTTGAAGGCTGTAACACTAGTTTTCAACTACATCTTCAAATAGAACCAGATGATTTTATATCCAGCTATAATTGGGCTCAAACCATTACTGGACCAGTTCTTGGTATTTGCTCTAATTCTCCTCTATTATTAGGTCGAGAACTTTGGAGTGAAACAAGAATTGCACTGTTTCAACAAAGTATCGATACCCGAAATTCTTCACATGCTCTAGAGGACAAACTATCTAGAGTTTCCTTTAGTAAAGAATGGGCTACAGGATCTGTATTGGATATTTTCAAAAATGACATTTCAAATCATAAAATAATAATAGCAAAAGATATTGAATCGAATTCAATAGAAGATATAAAAAACGGTAAAGCACCTAAACTTGAAGCATTATGCACTTTTAATGGCACAGTATACCGTTGGAATCGCCCTTGCTACGGAGTAGGAAACGGCAAAGCGCATTTAAGAATTGAAAATAGATATATTCCAGCTGGTCCAACTACTTTAGATGAAATGGCAAATTTTGCATTTTGGGTAGGTTTAATGATGGGCAGGCCATCAAAATATGATAACATGCCTAGTATTATGGACTTTAAAGATGCCAAAGCAAATTTTATCAAGGCGGCAAGAACTGGTAAAGAGTCTGTATTAACATGGATGGGAAAGGAAATTTCACTTAGAGAATTAATTATCAATGAGCTTATACCAATTGCAAAAGAAGGATTAAAAAAAGCTTCCATAAATAAAAAAGACATCGATCGTTTATTAGGAATTATAAAAGATAGAGCTGAAGGAAATACGGGAGCGCAATGGAAAGTAGCAAATTACCGTCACCTGCGAAAATCCTTAAAACAAGATGATGCCTTAGGTGCATTAACAAAACAAATGTATAATAATCAAGAAACTGGGCTACCTGTTCATCAATGGCCTATGTTTGACAAATCACCAAGTAATTACCAAGATGCACATTTAGTTGGTCATGTAATGTCGACTCAATTATTTACTGTTCATGAAAATGATTTGGCCGACTTAGCCATTAATATCATGGAATGGAAAGAAGTTCGTCATGTTCCTGTTGAAAACACAAAAGGGGAATTAACAGGCCTTTTAACTTGGGCGCACCTGGAGAAATATAAAGACAATGATATTGATAGTGTTGTTGCTGATATTATGATGAAAAATGTTTACATTGTCCACCCCGAAACCAAGATTTTAGAAGCTATTCATCTAATGAAAATTAATGATATTGGATGCCTTCCAGTTGTCCAAGATAAAAGTTTAGTAGGGATTATTACCATAAAGGATATAATTGCATAATAATGACAAATGTTTTTAGTAAAGCCCTACATAAAACGATACAAGTAAATCGTATCATAGGTAAAATAGAAGGTTCACAGCCTGGACCAACATTAATTTTTACAGCTGGAATTCATGGCAATGAGCCTTCTGGTATATTTGCATTACAAGAGGTATTAGAGGAATTAAAAGAAAAAAACACCCCAATTCACGGAACAATTTATGCTTTAAGCGGTAACCTTACTGCCCTTGAAGAAGGTACCCGTTATCACCATCAAGACTTAAACAGAATGTGGACTAGCGATAGGATGCATAAAATTAATGGTGGAGATTTAAATGAAGAAGATAAAGATACAGTCCAGCAATTAGATATTTGTAATTCCATTAATACAATTTTAGAAAATGAAAAGGGTCCTTTTTACTTTATGGATCTACACACTACTTCTAGTGAAACTATTCCTTTTTTAACGGTTAATGACAGCCTTTTAAACAGAGCCTTTACAAAACAATATCCTATTCCAATTGTTTTAGGAATTGAAGAGTATTTAGAAGGCCCCTTACTAAGTTATATCAATGAATTAGGTTATGTAGCATTTGGGTTTGAAGGAGGACAACATGATGACTTATCTTCTATTGAAAATCATATTGCTTTTATATATTTATCCTTATTATATACAGAAAGTATTGCTATAGATACTTTTAATTATCAAAAACATTACGATATTCTAGCAAAGACTTCGGTTGACTCTCAGGATATATTTGAAATATATTTTCATTATAAAATAAAGAAGGAAGAAACTTTTAAAATGAATCCTGGCTTTTTAAATTTTCAACATATCCATAAAGGGCAGGAACTAGCAAAAAGCAATGGCTCTATTATTTACGCAGAAAAATCTGGCAGAATGTTAATGCCACAGTACCAAAGCCAGGGAGATGATGGCTTCTTTTCTATTCGAAAAATTCCACCGGTTTTCCTTAGCTTATCAAAGACATTAAGAAACATAAGGTTTGATCGCATTTTACCAATTTTACCAGGAATTAGGTGGCAAACCGATAAGCAAGATGCATTATTAGTTAACCGAAAAATTGCTTGGTTATTTGCCAAACAATTTTTTCATTTAATGGGTTATCGAAGTAGGGAAATAAGCAATGATTACCTTCTTGTAAAAAACCGTGAAGTTGCTTCCCGAAATGAAGATTACAAAGAAGTATCCTGGGCAAAATAACAAATATTCTATCATCAATTGTATGTTAAATAATCTATGAATTTAATAGAAGTTAAAACAAAAGGGGACGCAAAGAAGTTTATCACTCTTTCCATTGATTTATATAAAAATGAAAGCGCTTGGATTAGACCTATAGATAAAGAAATTGAGGCTGTTTTTAATCCTAATGAAAATAGTAATTTTAAAAATGGGGAATGTATAAGATGGGTTCTGGAAGACAAGCATAAAGTAATAGGTCGTATTGCAGCATTTGTCAATCATAGCACAGCTTCTAAAGATAATAATCAAGCTACTGGAGGTATTGGTTATTTTGAATGCATTAACAATCAAGAAGCAGCGGATATTCTTTTTAATATTAGTGAAAATTGGTTAAAAGAAATGGGTATGGAAGCCATGGATGGACCTATTAATTTTGGGGATCGTGATAAATGGTGGGGATTATTAACCAAAGGTTTTGACATAGAGCCAAATTACCAATGCAATTATAACTTTTCATATTATCAAGAGCTATTTGAAAATTATGGCTTTCAAAATTATTTTGACCAATATACTTTTACAAGAAAGATATTAGATCCTATAAACCATAGACTCCAATATAAGGCGGATATTATAAAAAAAGATCCAGATTATACTTTTGAACATTTCAGTATGAAAAAGTTCAAAAAACAAACCACAGACATAATTAGTATTTATAATAAAGCTTGGGTAGGACATAATGGAGTTTCAGAAATGACACAAGAAAAAGGGGAAGCAATCATCAACCAATTAAAACCAATTTTAGAAGAAAAAATAATTTGGTTAGGTTATTACAAAGAGGAACCCATCGCATTTTATATCAATATTCCAGATGCCAATCAAATCTTAAAGTATGTAAACGGGAAAATGGACTTAATAGGAAAGCTGAAATTTTTATGGTATAAGAGATTCAGTAAAAATCAGAAAATGCTCGGTATAATATTTGGCGTTGTTCCAGAACACCAAGGAAAAGGGGTTGATGGTGCTATTATACTAGCATCACTTGACACATTACATAGCATATCTAATAAGTATCCTGTTACTGAGATTAAAGGAATAGGTGATTTTAATAGAAAAATGATTCTAGTAATAAAACAAGTAGGTGGAGATATTTGCAAAGTACATAGTACTTATCGTTATTTATTTGATAGAGAAAAGCCTTTTGAGAGAATGAAAAATATTTGAAAATTTTATATTCAAATATTTTTTATAAATTCTGAATATTAAGCTTCAAGATTTCAAATTCAGATACCATATCTTCCATAATTTCTGCAGCGGACTTAATTTCGTTTATCAAACCAGAAATTTGACCAATTTCTAGTTCACCATCCACTAAATCTCCTTCAAACATTCCCTTCTTAGCTCTTGCCCTACCCAACAAATCAAGTAATTCTTGTTTTGAAGGATTGGATTTATAGAGTTCCATAAGTTCATCAAAAAAACTATTCTTAAGCAAACGTACAGGAGCTAATTCTTTTAATGTCAATAAAGTATCTCCTTCGCTTGCACTAACAATCATTTCTTTAAAAGCTTGATGTGCGCTTGATTCAATACTTGCCGCAAAACGACTTCCAACTTGTACCCCATCTGCACCTAAAACCATTGCAGCCAACATCCCACGTCCGTTACTTATTCCTCCAGCAGCTATTAATGGAATCTTTAGTTTTTCCTTCACCATTGGTATTAAGGTAAAAGTTGTGGTCTCTTCACGTCCATTGTGGCCCCCAGCTTCAAATCCTTCAGCAACAACAGCATCTACACCGGCATCTTGCGCTTTTAATGCAAATTTCACACTACTAACCACATGAACAACGGTAATACCGTTATCTTTTAATCTTGCTGTATGTGTTTTTGGATTTCCTGCAGAAGTAAAAACAATTTTTACCCCCTCATCGATAATAATCTGAATGATTTCTTCAATATTGGGATAAAGCATAGGTACATTAACCCCAAAAGGATTAGTTGTAGCTTTCTTACATTTTATAATGTGTTCTCTTAAAACTTCTGGGTACATAGAGCCAGCACCTATTAAGCCTAATCCTCCTGCATTACTTACGGCGCTTGCTAATCTCCATCCACTCACCCAAATCATTCCTCCTTGAACAATTGGGTGTTGGATGTTAAAAAGTTCCGTAATTTTATTTTGCACTATTCCTTGATTACTTTAAAACTAATACTCTTGTTATTAGATCTAATCGTTGCGATATACATTCCTGGCTTTAATGTCTCTATATCAACCACATTATTAGTTGTAGAAACTTGGGTTGTTAAAATCTCTTTTCCTAAAACAGTATGCACTGTAAATTGTGCATTTTGAATTTGTTGTGGAAATGAAATATTTATTCTTGAAGCAACCGGATTTGGATATAAAGCGAAATTAGACATCAGAAAGTCATTTTCATTTGCCAATATTTCCAATGCAATATAAGCATCTTCAAAATTTGGAATTCCATAACCCATTTGATTGGTAGGGTTATTAAAAAGATGTGCTGATTCTCTAACAACTTGCATAATATTACCATTTGGAACTTCTGGTCTTGATTCCCATAAACAGGCTACAACACCTGCCATAATTGGAGAACTAAAAGAAGTTCCACTACTAGAACCCACGGTACCATTGGTTTCGATAACTGCTGAACCAGATCCCTGTGCCATTACATCTGGCTTAATTCTTCCGTCTGTAGTTGGTCCATAAGAACTGAAGGAAGCATAGCTCCCATCTGAATTAACAGCTCCTATTGTTAATACCCCTTTAGAATCTGCTGGTGTTCCAGGAAATGGTGAGCCAGAATTTCCACTATTCCCTGAAGAACAAACTAAAATCATTCCTTTATCAAAAGCAATGTTTCCACCTCTTGCTGCAAAAGTAGTTTCACCGTCTAAATCATCATAAGAGTGAGTATAATTGTTGTTATCATATCCTTTATAACTCAAAGAAGTGTTTACTACATCTACTCCAAGACTATCAGACCTTTCTAAAGCTTCCACCCAATGCGCTTCTTCTAAAGGTGTTTCTGTTGGAGTATATTCAGTTACAAAAAAGTAATAAGAAGCTTGAGGAGCTGTACCTACAAATTCATCTTGTAAAAAACCTCCAATATCACTAGAAGTATTTGTACCATGAGAACTAGTCCCGTCTACATTAGTGCTTCTTGCTTGAAAATCGTAAGTTCCTAATAATCTCCCTTCATTTACCATATCTGCAAAACCAGGGTTTGTATTTACTGAAGGAAAACCTGCATCCAAAACTGCAATTATCATATCCTCACCAGTATAATCTAATTCATGTAAATAGTCTCCAGATAGCATTTCAATTTGGTTTGCAGCTTCACCATAATTATATACTATTCTATTGGTTTCATTTTCTAAAGCAAATTTATCTTCCAAAGGTTCTCCTGGAAATAAATTTAAATCCTTGTCTGCATATTCAATATTTACAACAAAAGGAAGGCTTAATAAATCTTCAATATTAGACTCTGTACCTATAACATATACACAGTTCATCCATTTAGATTTTGAATAAACAGTGATACCTGTTGCATCTTTCACTTGAGAGATATAAGCTTCGTTAACTGGAACGTCTCTTTCATCTATAGGGGTATTTTGTAATAGCTTACGATCTATAGCATCTTGTGTAAGTATGGTTATTGGATCTGCTAAAGATTCTTCTACATTTTCTTTATCTGCAAAAAATACCCAAGCATCTTGAGTTTGTCCATAACTTTGTTGAACCAACAAAATCATAAATAAAAATAATAATTTTTTCATAGCTTTTTTTTTAAGAAATTACTCCACTCCCTAACAATTCCTCCCCTTTATACCAGGCAACAAACTGACCTTCAGTGATTGCAGATTGTGGATTTTCAAAGATAATGTAAAGTCCTGAATTTGTTTTGTTCAGAGTTGCTTTTTCTAGTGGTTGTCTATAACGTATGCGAGCCATTACATCAAGTGTTTCTCCTACTTGTAATTTTTTATCCTTTCTAACCCAATGTATTTCTTCTTGTTTTACAAATAATCCATTTCTATATAAGCCAGGGTGATCTTTTCCTTGTCCCACATAAATAATATTTTCATTTACATCGGTATCGATTACAAATAATGGTTCTTTAGTCCCACCTACTGCCAATCCCTTTCGTTGACCTTTTGTAAAATAATGAGCACCTTGATGGGTTCCAACAATTTTCCCATCTTCTTTTACATAGCTAGGTTTTTGAGAAAGGAATTTATTTTTTTCTTCTTCTGAAGTAAATTCAGGAGTTTCTTTTTTGTAGGCTGAGAAACCAGAAGAAATCTCTATGATATTTCCTTCTTTAGGTTTTAGTTTTTGTTGAAGAAATTCTGGAAGACGTACTTTTCCAATAAAACATAAACCTTGAGAATCTCTTTTTTCAGCCGTAATTAACCCCTGTTCCTTTGCTATTTTTCGAACATCTGGTTTTAGTATTTCTCCAACCGGAAATAATGTTTTAGATAATTGCTCTTGTGACAATTGACATAAAAAATAAGACTGGTCTTTATTTGGATCTTTTCCTGCCAATAATTGGTAGGTTTTATTTCCATTATTTTCTATCACATCTTTTCTGCAATAATGTCCTGTAGCAACATAATCTGCACCAAGTTCTAAAGCAATCTTTAAAAAGACATCGAATTTTATTTCCCGATTACAAAGTACATCTGGATTTGGTGTTCTTCCCATTTCGTATTCTCGAAACATATAATCCACAATTTTTTCTTTGTACTCAGCACTTAAATCTACAGTTTGAAATGGAATTTCCAATTTTTCGGCAACCATCATGGCATCATTACTATCGTCTAACCAAGGGCATTCATCAGAAATAGTTACTGAATCATCATGCCAATTTTTCATAAATAGACCTATAACATCATAGTCTTGCTCCTTTAAAAGATAGGCAGCAACACTTGAATCTACACCTCCTGAAAGACCAACAACTACACGCTTTTTCATAAAAATATTTAAGAAGTGCAAAGATACCTTTTTTGGCATATAATTTTATTTAATTCCAGATTAGTAGAAGCCAAAAGTGCTGCTTTTTAAAACATTAACATTTTTTTATTAAAATAAATAGTTATTTTGTTTAATAAAAGTATATCTTTGTTAAACATTTAAAACTTAAAACAAAAAAAATGAACTATTTAAAAACATTAAAAAGATTTAGTCTGGTATTAATATTATTAGTCGCATTTACTTCATGTAGTGATGATGATGACAATAATGTAATACCAGAAGAAAAGAATATTGTAGAACTAGCGCTTGAAACTCCAGAATTAGCTTCTTTAGTTGCAGCTTTAGGTGCTGCAGATGGAGACTTAGTTAATGTATTACAGGGTGATGGTCCTTTTACAGTATTAGCTCCAACAAATGCAGCATTTACAGCATTCTTAAATGCAAATGGATTTAATTCTTTAGAAGATGTACCTACAGATGTATTGTCTCAAGTACTTTTAAACCATGTAATTATGGCTGATGTCGTATCGGCAGATTTAATTTCAGCTGGAGCAGGTTATGCTGCTGGAAGCTCTGCAAATGCAAGTGGAGACAACATAAGTATTTATTATAATACTTCAAATGGTGTAAGATTTAACAATACCGCTACAGTAACTACTGCGGATATAGATGCTTCAAACGGAACTATACATATTATAGATGCAGTTTTAGGCTTACCAGATATTGTAGATCATGCGATTGCAAATCCTGAATTTTCAAGTTTAGTTGCTGCTTTAGGAGCTGCAGATGGAGACTTAGTAAGTGCATTACAAGGAGACGGTCCTTTTACAGTATTAGCACCAAATAATGATGCATTTACTACATTTTTAGATGGTGCTCCATTAGGAGGTGTAGATACTGCTGTTTTATCTCAAATTTTATTGAACCATGTTATTTCAGGAGCAATTAAAGCAGAAGACTTAACAAGTCAAGGTGCTGGGTATCCAAAAACTTTAGCAACAGGTGCTGGCGGAAATGCAATGAGTATTTACTATAATACATCTGATGGTGTAAAATTTAACGGAATATCTTCTGTTATTCAAGCTGATGTAGTTGGAACTAATGGAATTATTCACGCTGTAAATACAGTTATTGATATTCCAACAGTAGTAACATTTGCTGCTGCAGATCCTAATTTTTCAACATTAGTAGCTGCCTTAACTGATTTAACTCCTAACACCGATTTTGTAAGTATCCTTTCAAGAACGGAAGCTGGAAGTCCTGTAGATGGAATTAACCCTGACTTTACAGTATTTGCTCCAACAAATGATGCTTTTGAAGCATTAGGAACTGTACCAGGAGAAACTGTTTTAACTCAAGTGCTATTACATCACGTTATTGGAGAAGCTAATATTGCTTCTGGTGATTTAAATAGTCCAGGAGATACAACTGCTGGAACATTACAGGGAGATGATATCACAATTACCTTACCAGGTAGTGGAAGTAATATTGCAACAATTACAGATGGTTCTGGAGTTTCTGATATAGGAATTATAGCTGTAGATGTACAAGCAGGAAATGGAGTTATCCATGTGATAAACAAAGTAATGATTCCTAACCTATAATATTCAAAGTAAAGCATTTTGATTGATTAATGCTTTGTTCTCTAAAGAGTTCTCAATTAAAACTGAGGACTCTTTTTTATTTACTACTTTTTAAGCTTTGGGAAAAGTTTCTTCTTTCGTTAATTTACCTTCATTATAGTATTTCCAAAGGCCATCTTTTCTACCATTTTTATAATTCCCTTCAATAATAACATTCCCATTAGAGTCATAATAAAATGCTTCTCCTTCTAGTTGATCGTTATTATATAATAGTCTTTTAAGAAGTACACCGTCTGGAGAATAATAATTATTTTCCCCTTCTTTTATTCCATTTTTATAAGTAAGTTCTTCCGTGATTTTTTGATTGATATAATAGGTTGTTTTTAAGCCTTCCAATTTTCCATCCAAATAGAATTCTCTAGTCATCACATTTTTAGATTTCTCATGATAATAAACCCATTCTCCTATTCGGTTTTTACCTTCCATTTTTCCTTCAGAAACCACCTTCCCTTTTTTAGTTAAATAAACTACTTCAGCGGTATTATCGTTTTCATTAAAGGTTTTTATGATAACGGGACTATCCTTACAATCTTTACAATAATAGTTAAATACACCTATTTCTTTTCCATGGTTAAACTTACCCTCATAACGTTTTTGTACAGATCCCTCATAGGTTTTCACCCAAACTCCATGTCGTTTTCCTTGGTCATCCAATTGATTTATTTCGTTTTGTGATATTGCAGATAAATTCAGTATCAGAAAAAAAGCAATAAGGGGGAATTTAAAATTCATTGGATTATTTTATTTTATAACGACAATTTAAGATATCTATTGAATGCAAAGTTATTTTACTGACCTCTAAAGAATATAATGGTACT
>OLHJ01000033.1_pt1 | contig 62596 bp, 66 predicted proteins | sample 1609491 | NCBI WGS metagenome assembly OLHJ01 (sample SAMN05416861, study PRJEB24817) | seawater metagenome | isolation source: Sea water | place: Canada:Atlantic | collected 2013-11
ATATGTCAATCATTCCTATGATTTGTGGTTCGGCTTTTAAAAACAAAGGGGTTCAATTTTTATTGGATGCTGTTTGTAGATATTTGCCTTCACCGGTAGATAAAGATGCTATTGTTGGTACCAATCCTGATACAGACGAAGAGATATCTAGAAAGCCAAACGTTAATGAGCCATTTGCTGCATTAGCTTTTAAAATTGCAACTGATCCTTTTGTAGGAAGACTTGCTTTTTTTCGTGCTTATTCTGGTAGATTAGATGCTGGTTCTTATGTGTTGAATAACCGTTCTGGTAAAAAAGAACGTATTTCACGTATATATCAAATGCATGCTAATAAACAAAATGCTATTGATTTTATTGAAGCAGGAGATATTGGAGCGGCAGTAGGTTTTAAAAGTATAAAAACTGGAGATACCTTATCTGATGAAAAGCACCCAATAGTTTTAGAGAGTATGGATTTTCCAGACCCTGTAATTGGTATTGCGGTTGAGCCTAAAACTCAAGCAGATGTTGATAAATTAGGGATGGCTTTAGCTAAACTTGCTGAAGAAGATCCAACCTTTACAGTAAGAACAGATGAAGCTTCAGGACAGACTATTATATCTGGAATGGGTGAGCTTCACTTGGATATTATTGTTGATCGTTTAAAGCGTGAGTTTAAAGTAGAAGTTAACCAAGGGAAACCTCAGGTTGAATACAAAGAAACAATTACACGTGAAGCTAACCATAGAGAGACTTACAAGAAACAATCTGGTGGTCGTGGGAAGTTTGGTGATATTGTATTTACTTTAGAACCTGCTGAAGAAGGAAAAACAGGATTAGAATTTGTAAATAAAATTAAAGGAGGTAACGTTCCTAAAGAATTTATACCTTCTGTAGAAAAAGGTTTCAAAATGGCTATGGTAAATGGTCCATTGGCTGGATTCGAGGTAGATAGTATGAAGGTGACTTTAACAGATGGATCTTATCACGATGTGGATTCGGATCAATTATCGTTTGAGTTAGCTGCAAAACTTGGTTTTAAAGCGGCAGCAAAAGCAGCGGGAGCTGTAATTCTGGAGCCTATAATGAAGTTAGAAGTGCTTACTCCTGAAGAAAACATGGGAGATATAGTTGGAGATTTAAATCGTCGTCGTGGTCAATTAAGTGATATGGGCGATCGATCTGGATCTAAAGTAATTAAAGCAACAGTACCATTATCTGAAATGTTTGGATATGTTACTACTTTAAGAACTTTATCATCTGGTAGAGCAACTTCAACTATGGAATTTTCACATTATGCAGAAACTCCTTCTAATATTTCAGAAGAAGTGATTGCTGCGGCAAAAGGAACAGTTAACGCTTAATATTAAGGCAATGAGTCAAAAAATTAGAATAAAGCTAAAATCTTACGATCATAACTTAGTGGACAAATCTGCTGAAAAAATCGTTAAGACTGTAAAAAGTACAGGAGCAGTTGTAACGGGGCCAATCCCATTACCAACACATAAAAAAATATTTACAGTTTTGCGTTCACCGCACGTAAATAAAAAGAGTAGAGAACAATTTCAATTAAGTTCTTATAAAAGACTTTTAGATATCTATAGTTCTTCATCAAAAACAATCGATGCTTTAATGAAGCTAGAATTGCCAAGTGGTGTAGAAGTAGAAATCAAGGTTTAGTTATAACGCTAAAATTGAATAGGAATCTTATAGAGATATAGGGTTACATGTCTGGAGCTTGAATGCAAAGGAAAAACGGAAACAAAATAATATTCAGGGTTGAATTTATTTTGACCCTGTTTCTTTTAAGAATAAGTTTCAGAAATAATAAGAATAAACATTTTTTAATAATTAATAAATAATAAATATGTCTGGGTTAATAGGAAGAAAGATAGGTATGACCAGCATCTTTGACGTAAATGGAAAAAACATTCCATGTACAGTTGTAGAAGCAGGTCCCTGTGTTGTCACCCAAGTCAGAACCAAAGAGGTTGACGGGTACAATGCTCTTCAGCTTGGTTTCGATGACAAAAAGACTGCTACAAAAGCTGCTGAAGGGCATGCTAAAAAAGCAGGAACCGCTGTAAAGCGTAAAGTCGTTGAATTCCAAGGGTATGAAGAAGATTACAAATTAGGCGACACTATCACAGTGGAGCATTTTGAGGAAGGTGAGTTCGTGGATGTTTCAGGAACTTCAAAAGGAAAAGGATTTCAAGGTGTTGTAAAGCGTCATGGTTTTGCCGGTGTAGGTCAAGCTACTCACGGTCAACATAACCGTTTAAGAGCTCCTGGATCTATTGGTGCAGCTTCATATCCTGCAAGAGTATTTAAGGGTATGCGAATGGCTGGGCAAATGGGTAACGAAAAAGTAACAGTACAAAACCTAAAAGTGTTAAAAGTAGTTGCTGAAAAGAACCTACTTGTAGTGAAAGGGTGTATTCCTGGACCTAAAAACGCTTATGTAACGATTCAGAAATAATGAAGGTAGCAGTATTAGACAAAAACGGAAAAGACACAGGTAGAAAGGTTGAACTTTCTAAAGATGTGTATGGAATAGAGCCTAATAATCACGCATTATATCTTGATGTTAAGCAATATCTTGCAAATCAAAGGCAGGGTACGCATAAAGCTAAAGAACGTGCAGAGATTACGGGTAGTACTAGAAAAATAAAGAAACAAAAAGGAACTGGTACGGCTCGTGCGGGAAGTATCAAGTCTGGTGTTTTTAGAGGTGGTGGAAGAATGTTTGGTCCTAGACCAAGAAATTATTCTTTCAAATTAAATAAGAACTTAAAAAGATTAGCGCGTCGTTCTGCATTGAGTATCAAGGCAAACGAGAAGTCTATTCTTGTAATTGAAGATCTTAATTTTGATACACCGAAGACACAAGATTTTACTGCGGTATTAAAGTCTTTAGGACTAGATGCTAAAAAATCTTTATTTGTGTTGGGAGAGTCAAATAATAATATATATTTGTCCTCTCGTAATTTGAAAAAGACAGAAGTGATAACTAACTCTCACTTAAGCACTTACAAAATTATGAATGCAAACAGCCTAGTGTTGTTTGAGAGTTCATTGGAAGGAATTGAAACAAACTTAAGTAATTAGAAGCGATGAATATCTTAATTAAACCTATTATTACAGAAAAAGCTACAGCTGATGTTGAAAAATTCAACAGATATACGTTTGCAGTGAATACTAAGGCGAATAAGGTAGAAATTAAAAAAGCAGTGGAAGCTGCTTATGAAGTTTCAGTTACTAAAGTTCGTACTATAAATGTCCGCCCAGATAGAAAAACTCGTAATACAAAAACGGGTGTTCAAACTGGTAAAACTAATGCAGTTAAAAAAGCAATAGTACAGTTGGCGGAAGGTGATACAATAGATTTTTACAGTAACATCTAAAGAGAAATCTTAGATAAATTAGACAAAAATGTCAGTAAGAAAATTAAAACCAATCACCCCAGGACAGCGATTTAGAGTTGTAAATGGATTTGACGCCATAACAACTGATAAGCCGGAGAAAAGTTTATTAGCTCCGATTAAAAGAACTGGGGGAAGAAACAGTCAAGGAAAAATGACCATGCGCTATAAAGGTGGAGGTCATAAAAGACGTTATCGAATTATCGATTTTAAGCGTAACAAAGCAGGAGTTCCTGCTACTGTTGCGACTATAGAATACGATCCAAATCGAACTGCTTTTATCGCATTATTAAATTACCAAGATGGTGAGAAGCGATATATAGTAGCTCAAAGTGGACTTAAAGTAGGGCAGAATATAGTTTCAGGTGACAAAGTTGCGCCAGAAATTGGAAATAAAATGCTTTTACAAAACATTCCTTTAGGAACAATCATTTCTTGTATCGAATTACATCCTGGTCAAGGAGCTGTATTAGCACGTAGTGCTGGTGCATTTGCTCAGTTAATGGCTAGAGACGGAAAATTTGCTACTGTTAAATTACCTTCTGGTGAAACTCGTTTAATATTAATTACTTGTTCAGCAACTGTGGGAGCTATTTCTAATAGTGATCATCAGTTATTAGTTTCAGGTAAAGCGGGTAGAACAAGATGGTTAGGTAGAAGACCTCGTACAAGGCCAGTAGTGATGAATCCTGTGGATCACCCAATGGGTGGTGGTGAAGGTAAATCTTCAGGTGGACACCCACGTTCTAGAAACGGTATTCCTGCAAAAGGATTTAGAACCCGTTCTAAAACAAAAGCGAGTAATAAATATATTATAGAACGTAGAAAGAAATAAGAAACTATGGCACGATCATTAAAAAAAGGACCTTACGTTCATTATAAGTTAGATAAGAAAGTACAACTAAATGTTGAGTCTAATAAAAAGACTGTGATTAAAACTTGGTCACGGGCTTCTATGATAACTCCAGATTTTGTTGGACAAACCATTGCGGTACATAACGGAAGACAATTTATTCCTGTTTATGTTACAGAGAATATGGTAGGACATAAATTAGGAGAATTTTCACCAACAAGATCATTTCGTGGTCATCAAGGTGCAAAAAACAAAGGAAAAAAATAAGCCATGGGAGTTCGTAAAAGAGAAAGAGCGGAGCAAATCAAAGAGGCAAAGAAGACTATGTACTTTGCTAAATTGAACAATTGCCCTACATCACCTAGAAAAATGCGTTTAGTTGCGGATTTAGTAAGAGGAGAGAAAATAGACAAGGCGCTAAATATTTTAAAGTTCAGCCCTAAAGAAGCATCACGTCGTTTAGAGACATTATTATTATCTGCCATTGCAAATTGGCAAGCTAAAAATGAAGAAGCTTCCTTAGAAGATGCAGATCTTTTTGTAAAAGAGATTCGTGTGGATGGTGGAACGATGTTAAAAAGACTTCGTCCAGCACCACAAGGAAGAGCACATAGAATAAGAAAACGCTCCAATCACGTAACACTCGTGCTTGCAGCTAAAGATAACACACAAAGCAATTAATAAATGGGACAGAAAACAAATCCAATCGGAAATCGCTTAGGTATTATTAGAGGATGGGAATCCAACTGGTACGGAGGCAACGACTATGGCGATAAACTTGCCGAAGACGACAAGATTAGAAAATATGTTCATGCTCGTTTACAAAAAGCTAGTGTGTCAAGGGTGATTATTGAGCGCACCCTTAAGCTTGTAACCGTTACTATCACTACTGCTAGGCCTGGTATTATTATCGGAAAAGGTGGGCAAGAGGTAGACAAGCTTAAAGAAGAGCTTAAGAAAATTACTGATAAAGATGTACAAATAAACATCCACGAGATTAAGAGACCGGAAATGGATGCGCATTTAGTAGGAGCTAGTATAGCGAGACAAATTGAGAATAGAATCTCATACCGTCGTGCTATTAAAATGGCTATTACTGCGGCAATGCGTATGAATGCAGAAGGTATTAAAGTGCAAATTTCAGGTCGATTAAACGGCGCTGAGATGGCACGTTCTGAATCTTATAAAGATGGACGTATTCCTTTATCAACATTTAGAGCCGACATTGACTATGCTTTAGTTGAAGCGCATACTACTTATGGTAGATTGGGTATCAAAGTATGGATAATGAAAGGTGAAGTGTATGGAAAAAGAGAGCTTTCTCCCCTAGTTGGTTTAGCCAAAAAAGGTGGAAAAGGCGGTAACAACAGACGAGGTGGTGCTAATAAATCACGTCGTAGAAAGTAATTTTTAATATAGAATAAAATGTTACAACCAAAAAGAACAAAGTTTCGTAAACAGCAAAAAGGTAGAATGAAAGGTAATGCCGGACGTGGAAACCAACTTGCATTCGGAACTTTTGGTATAAAGTCTTTAGATTCAAATTTCTTGACAGCACGCCAAATTGAAGCTGCACGTATTGCTGCTACTCGTTTTATGAAAAGAGAAGGTTCTATCTGGATAATGATTTTCCCAGATAAACCAATTACAAAGAAACCTCTTGAAGTACGTATGGGTAAAGGTAAAGGGGCAGTAGAATATTGGGCAGCAGTAGTAAGACCAGGAAGAGTATTGTTTGAAGTATCTGGTGTACCTATTGAAACTGCTAAAGAGGCCTTGCGTCTTGCAGCTCAAAAGTTGCCAGTGAAAACAAAATTTATTGTATCTAGAACATTTCAAGCTTAATTTATTATGAAACAATCTGAAATAAAAGAAGCATCAACAGCGGAACTACAAGAAAAGCTTTCTGAAAACAGAAGGGCATTTTCAGACTTAAAAATGGCGCATGCTATTACACCGTTGGAGAATCCAATTCAACTTAGGGATCAAAGAAGATCTATAGCTAGAATTGAGACTGAACTAACTAAAAGAGAAGTACAATAGTACGAAGCTGAAAGATGGAAAAAAGAAATTTAAGAAAAGAACGTATAGGAGTAGTTACTAGTAGCAAAATGGATAAATCCATTGTAGTTGCTGAAGTAAAAAAAGTAAAGCACCCTATGTACGGAAAGTTCGTGTTAAAGACAAAGAAATATGTTGCGCACGACGAGACAAATGACTGCAACGAAGGTGATAAAGTAAGGATAATGGAAACACGTCCTTTAAGTAAAACCAAATGTTGGAGATTAGTAGAAATAATTGATAGAGCTAAGTAATCATGGTACAACAAGAGTCAAGACTAAAAGTTGCAGATAATACTGGAGCTAAAGAAGTACTAACAATACGTGTGTTAGGCGGAACTAAAAAAAGATATGCTTCCATAGGTGATAAAATAGTAGTTGCTGTAAAAGACGCTACTCCTAATGGAAATATCAAAAAAGGATCTGTTGCAACAGCGGTAGTTGTTCGTACAAAGAAAGAAGTTAGAAGACCTGATGGATCATACATCCGTTTCGATGATAATGCCTGTGTGCTTTTAAACCCACAAGGTGAAATGATTGGAACTCGTGTTTTTGGACCAGTAGCAAGAGAGCTTCGTGATAAGCAATTTATGAAAATAGTATCATTGGCACCAGAGGTGCTTTAATACATATAGTAAGATGGTAAAGCTTAAAATAAAATCTGGAGATACTGTAGTTGTCACTGCCGGAGATCATAAAGGATCTGAAGGTAAGGTAATGAAAGTTAGTCTAGAGAAAAACAAAGCAATAGTAGAAGGAGTAAATATGGTTTCTAAACATGAGAAACCTAGTGCTGATAATCCACAGGGAGGAATTGTAAAAAAGGAAGCTCTTATTCACATTTCAAATCTATCGTTAATCGATCCTAAAACAGGAAAAGCAACACGTGTAGGTTACAAAATGGAAGATGGTAAAAAAGTACGTTTTACTAAACAATCGAATCAAGTAATATAGTTATGGGATATTTACCAAGACTTAAAGAAGAATATAAGGGCAGAGTAATAGAAGCTCTTAAGGAAGAATTTGGTTACACAAATGTAATGCAGGTACCAAAACTAGAGCGCATCGTTGTGTCTCGTGGTGTAGGAGCTGCTGTAGCCGATAAAAAACTGATAGAGTATGCTGTTGATGAGCTTACTAATATAACTGGACAAAAAGCAATTGCTACGATGTCTAAAAAAGATGTTGCAAACTTTAAACTTCGTAAAGGTATGCCAATTGGGGCAAAAGTTACTTTACGTGGAGAGCGTATGTATGAATTTTTAGATAGACTAATTACAAGTGCTTTACCTCGAGTTAGAGACTTTAACGGTATTAAAGCTACTGGTTTTGATGGAAGAGGAAATTACTCATTAGGAGTTACTGAGCAAATTATCTTTCCTGAAATCAATATCGATAGAATCAAGAAAATTGATGGAATGAACATTACGTTTGTAACATCTGCAAGTACTGATAAAGAAGCGAAATCATTACTAACTGAATTAGGTTTACCTTTTAAAAAGAACTAAGAGATGGCTAAAGAATCAATGAAAGCCCGCGAGGTGAAGAGACAAAAAATGGTTGCAAAGTATGCTGCTAAACGTAAAGCTTTAAAAGAAGCTGGCGATTATGAAGCATTACAAAGATTACCAAAAGATGCCTCTCCAGTACGTTTACATAATAGATGTAAATTAACAGGAAGACCTAAAGGGTATATGAGAACGTTTGGACTTTCACGTGTAACATTCCGTGAAATGGCAAATCAAGGTTTAATTCCAGGTGTTAGAAAAGCATCTTGGTAATATACAATTAATTGGGTGCAGGTTTACTTCTTAAATGTTAAGTAAAAACCACATTCGCAAAATTAAAAGATGAATATAGATCCAATAGCAGATTATCTAACCAGAGTTAGAAATGCGGTTAAAGCAGGACACAGAGTAGTAGAAATACCTGCTTCAAGTGTGAAAAAAGAAATTACAAAGATCTTATTTGATCAAGGGTATGTTTTGAGTTATAAATTTGAAGATGATAATGGACCACAAGGTTCAATTAAAATCGCTTTAAAATATGATAAACTTACAAAAGATCCTGTAATTAAAGAGATACAAAGAATTAGTAAACCAGGTTTACGTAAGTACTCAAGTTCAGCAGAACTACCTCGTATATTAAACGGATTGGGAATTGCAATTGTTTCAACATCTCACGGTGTGATGACGGGTAAGCAAGCTCAAGCTCAAAATGTAGGTGGCGAAGTATTATGTTACGTATACTAAAATAAAGACAAGAAGAAATGTCAAGAATAGGTAAAAACCCGGTAGCAATCCTAGAAGGAGTTACAGTCGATATTAAAGACAATGTAATAACGGTAAAAGGAAAATTAGGCGAATTAACGCAAGAATTTTCAGGAGTTGCAATAAAAGTTGAGGAAGGAAACGTTATAGTTGAACGAAATTCAGACTCAAAAGAAGATAGATCTAAACATGGTTTATACAGAGCTTTAATCAGTAATATGGTTGAAGGTGTAAGTAAAGGATGGACTAAAGATCTAGAATTTGTTGGTGTGGGTTACCGTGCCAGTAATCAAGGACAGAAATTAGAATTAGCTGTTGGATTTTCACACAATATTGTGTTGGATATAGCTCCAGAAGTTAAAATTGAAACAATTTCTGCTAAAGGAAAAAACCCAATAGTAAAATTAACTTCTCACGACAAACAATTGGTTGGACAAGTAGCTGCAAAAATACGTAGTTTCCGTACACCTGAGCCTTACAAAGGGAAAGGGATTAGATTTGTTGGAGAATTAATTAGAAGAAAAGCAGGTAAATCTGCATAACAAAGAAAGTTATGGCATTATCAAAAACCGATAGAAGAGAACGTTTACGTTTCAGAATTAGAAAAACTGTTTCAGGAACTACATCACGTCCTCGTTTAGCAGTATTTAGAAGTAATAAAGAAATTTATGCTCAAATAATTGACGATGTAAATGGTGTAACCATTACAGCGGCTTCTACTAGAGATAAAGAAATTGATGCTTCTAAATCTAATAAAATAGATGCTGCAAATTTAGTTGGAAAAGCAATCGCTGAAAAAGCTATTAAGGCAGGAGTAGAAAGTATTACTTTCGATAGAGGCGGATACCTTTACCATGGAAGAATTAAATCATTAGCTGAAGGAGCTCGCGAAGGCGGACTAAAATTCTAAGAAATATGTATCAAGATTATAAAAATGTAGAGTTAGTTAAACCTGGAGGTCTAGACTTAAAAGATCGTTTAGTAGGGGTTCAACGTGTAACTAAAGTAACTAAAGGGGGTAGAACTTTTGGATTTTCAGCTATTGTTGTAGTTGGTGATGAAAATGGAGTTGTAGGTCAAGGACTTGGAAAATCGAAAGATGTTGCAAGTGCAATCGCTAAAGCCATTGAAGACGCTAAGAAAAACTTAGTTCGTATACCTTTAAATAAAGTAACCTTACCTCATGAGCAAAAAGGAAAATATGGGGGAGCAAAAGTTATCTTAATACCAGCATCTGCCGGTACAGGGGTAATTGCTGGTGGAGCTGTTCGTGCTGTATTAGAGGCTGTAGGTATCCATGATGTATTGTCAAAATCTCAAGGATCTTCAAACCCTCATAATGTAGTAAAAGCAACATTTGATGCTTTATTACAATTGAGAAGCGCACAGACTATTGCTAAGCAAAGAGGAATTTCTTTAGAAAAAGTATTTAAAGGATAAATAACTAAGAAGATGGCAAAAATTAAAGTAACAAAGGTTCGTAGTGCAATTAATCGTACTCAAAACCAAAAAAGAACGCTTGAAGCATTAGGACTACATAAGATGGGTCAAACTGTAGAGCATGAAGATACTCTAAGTATTTTGGGTATGATAAGAAATGTTAATCACTTAGTTTCTGTAGAAACTAAATAATACAATTAAAAATGAATTTAAGTAACTTACAACCGGCAAAAGGATCGGTAAAAACACAAGGCAAGCGGGTAGGTCGCGGACAAGGTTCAGGTAAAGGAGGAACTGCAACCCGTGGTCATAACGGTGCAAAGTCTCGTTCTGGATATTCTAAGAAATTAGGATTTGAAGGTGGACAAATGCCGCTACAACGTCGTGTTCCTAAATTTGGTTTTACGAACATAAATCGTAAAGAATATCAAGGTGTAAATCTTGATGTGATACAACAATTAGTTGATGACAAGAAAATTAAGGATACTTTAGATTTTGATACTATGGTAGAGTTAGGACTTGTTGGAAGAAACGAATTGCTAAAAATATTAGGTAGAGGAGAGTTAAAAGCAAAAATAACAGTAACAGCGCATAAATTTTCTGCCTCTGCAAAAGAAGCAGTTGAAAAAGCTGGTGGTGAAGTAATAACATTGTAATTTTTTTATAAGGATGAAATTTATTGAAACCTTAAAGAACGTTTGGAAAATAGAAGAGTTACGTAATCGTATCTTACTTACCCTTGGGCTATTATTAGTGTATCGTTTTGGAGCACAAGTAGTGCTTCCAGGAATTGATGCTTCTAAATTAGCTGAATTTGCAGGAAAGTTTGATGACGGTGGATTAGGTGGTTTACTTAATGCCTTTACAGGAGGTGCATTTGCAAATGCATCTGTTTTTGCATTGGGTATTATGCCATATATATCTGCATCGATTGTAGTACAATTAATGCAAATAGCTGTTCCATATCTACAAAAATTACAGAAAGAAGGAGAAAGTGGTAGAAAGAAAATTAATCAAATTACTAGATGGTTAACCATTGGTATTTGTTTAGTACAGGCACCTACTTATTTAATAGGACTACCTGCATTAGGAGTTCCTGTTGAAGCTTTTATATTAGGACAAAGTACTATGTTCTATATTTCTTCTACGATCATCTTAGTAACCGGTTGTGTATTTGCAATGTGGTTAGGAGAGAAAATTACAGATAAAGGAATTGGAAATGGTATCTCTATATTAATTATGGTAGGTATTATAGCTAGATTACCTCAATCATTTGCTCAAGAATTTGCTTCAAGAGTAATGGAATCTAATGGAGGGATGATTATGATCCTTATCGAATTAGTTATTTGGTTTGTAATAATATTAGCTAGTATAATGTTGGTAATGGCTGTTCGCAAGATTCCTGTACAATATGCAAGAAGAACTGCTAGTGGTGGTTACGAGAAAAACATTTTTGGTGCAAGGCAATTTATCCCCTTAAAATTAAATGCTTCTGGTGTAATGCCAATAATCTTTGCTCAAGCAATCATGTTTGTGCCTGGATTAATTGGAGGAGCTTCCTTTTTGAAAGACTCAGCAGTTGGACAATGGATGCAAGTTAATTTTAATGATATTTTTGGACTTTGGTATAATGTATTGTTTGCAGTATTAATAATCATATTCACCTATTTTTATACTGCTATTACAGTACCAACTAATAAAATGGCTGACGATTTAAAACGTAGTGGTGGATTTATTCCTGGAATTAAACCAGGTACAGACACTGCAGAATTGTTAGATAAAATAATGTCGCAAATAACGTTACCAGGATCTATATTCTTAGCGTTTATTGCAATATTCCCTGGAATAGCAGTTAAGTTATTCGGAATACAACAAGGATGGGCATTATTCTATGGAGGAACTTCTCTATTAATTATGGTAGGGGTTGCTATAGATACCATGCAGCAAATAAATTCATATTTATTAAATCGTCATTATGATGGTTTAATGAAAACGGGTAAAAACAGAAAAGCAGTAGCATAATGGCAAAACAACCAGCAATAGAACAAGACGGTACAATAACAGAAGCATTATCTAATGCTATGTTTAGAGTTGAATTGGAAAATGCACATGTTGTAACCGCGCATATATCTGGTAAAATGCGTATGCACTATATAAAATTATTACCAGGAGACAAAGTAAAATTAGAAATGAGTCCTTATGATTTAACTAAGGCTCGAATCACATATAGATATTAAGTTATTATGAAAGTAAGAGCATCTATTAAAAAGAGAAGTGCCGAATGCAAAATAGTTCGCAGAAAAGGCAGATTATATGTTATTAACAAAAAGAACCCTAGGTTCAAACAAAGACAAGGATAAGTTATGGCAAGAATCGCAGGTGTAGATATCCCTAAGCAAAAAAGGGGTGTAATCGCGTTAACATATATCTTTGGTATTGGCGACAGCCGAGCTAAAGTTATATTAGAAAAAGCTGGAGTTAGCGAAGACAAAAAAGTTAATGAGTGGTCTGATGAAGAAATCGGAAACATTCGTGACGTTGTTGGAGCATTAACCATTGAAGGTGAATTACGTAGCGAAATTCAATTAAACATCAAACGTTTAATGGATATTGGTTGTTACAGAGGAATTCGTCATAGAACGGGGCTTCCATTAAGAGGTCAACGTACTAAGAATAATTCTAGAACAAGAAAAGGAAAACGTAAAACTGTTGCTAACAAGAAAAAAGCAACTAAATAATCACTAGATATGGCAAAGGCAAAAACTAGTACGAAAAAACGTAAAGTTAATGTAGAGTCAGTGGGGCAAGCTCACGTTACGGCTTCATTTAACAATATTATTATTTCGTTGACGAATAAAAAAGGAGATGTAATATCTTGGTCATCGGCAGGTAAAATGGGCTTCAGGGGTTCTAAAAAGAATACTCCTTATGCTGCTCAATTAGCTGCAGAAGATTGTGCAGCTGTAGCTCACGGTTTAGGATTACGTAAAGTAAAAGTTTACGTAAAAGGCCCAGGAAATGGTAGAGAATCTGCTATTAGATCTATTCATAATGCAGGAATTGAAGTAACAGAAATTATTGATGTTACTCCAATGCCACATAATGGATGTAGACCTCCAAAAAGAAGAAGAGTATAATTAATTAGTATAAACTGAAGGAAATTGATAACCAAAGGATAAGCATAAGACCTTAATTTGGTAAATCCCTTCAAAATAAATTAGAAATGGCAAGATATACTGGTCCAAAAACAAAAATAGCCCGTAAATTTGGTGAAGCTATTTTCGGAGAAGACAAAAACTTCGAAAAAAGAAATTACCCTCCTGGGCAACACGGTAATAACCGTCGTAGAGGAAAAAAATCTGAATACGCAATCCAATTAGCTGAAAAGCAAAAGGCAAAATACACCTATGGTATTTTAGAGCGTCAATTTAGAAACATGTTTAAAAAAGCAACAGCTTCTAGAGGTATTACTGGTGAAGTATTGTTACAATTATGTGAATCACGTCTAGATAATGTAGTATTCCGTATGGGTATTGCTCCTAGTCGTAGTGGTGCAAGACAATTGGTTTCTCACCGTCACATTTTAGTAAATGGAGAAAAAGTAAACATCCCTTCTTACCAGTTAAAACCTGGGGATACTGTTGGTGTAAGAGAGAAGTCAAAATCTCTAGAAACTATTGAAAACTCATTAGCAAACGCAAGTCATGTATATGAGTGGATTACTTGGGATAACGCAATAAAAAGAGGAACATTTGTTTCTAAACCAGAGCGTTTACAAATTCCAGAAAAGATAAACGAACAGTTTATCGTTGAATTATATTCTAAATAATAAAAACAAACAGTCACATTATGGCAGTATTTAGTTTTCAGAAACCCGATAAAGTAATTATGATCGATTCAAACGAGTTCGAAGGAAAATTCGAATTTCGTCCACTAGAACCCGGTTATGGTTTAACAGTTGGTAACGCTTTAAGAAGAGTATTACTTTCATCTTTAGAAGGTTTTGCAATCACTTCAGTACGCATTGAAGGAGTAGATCATGAATTTTCAACAATTCCTGGTGTTACAGAAGATGTTACAGAAATGATCTTAAATTTAAAACAAGTTTGTTTTAAAAGACAGATAGAAGAAATAGATAATGAAACCGTTACTATTTCTGTTTCAGGTGCTGAACAATTAACCGCAGGAGATTTTCAAAAATTCATCTCTGGTTTTCAGGTATTGAACCCAGAAATGGTAATTTGTAATATGGATCCTAAAGTTAATCTTAATTTCGAGATTACTATCGAAAAAGGTAGAGGTTATGTTCCAGCTGAAGAAAATAAAAAACCAGGAGCTCCTTTTGGTACTGTATTTATAGATTCAATTTACACGCCAATTAAAAATGTTAAGTATAGCATTGAAAATTTCCGTGTAGAGCAAAAAACGGATTACGAAAAATTAGTTTTCGAAATCGTTACTGATGGTTCTATTAATCCAAAAGAAGCATTGACAGAAGCTGCTAAAACACTTATTCACCACTTTATGTTATTTAGTGATGAACGTATTACATTAGAAGCGGATGAAATAGCACAAACGGAAACGTATGATGAAGAATCACTTCATATGCGTCAATTGTTAAAAACGAAATTGATCGATATGGATCTTTCAGTAAGAGCATTAAATTGTTTGAAAGCTGCTGAAGTTGATACATTAGGAGATTTAGTTTCATTTAACAAAAACGATTTGATGAAATTTAGAAACTTCGGAAAAAAATCACTTACTGAACTAGAAGAATTAGTAGATGTTAAGGGATTGAATTTCGGAATGGATCTGTCAAAATATAAGTTAGATAAAGATTAATACATCATATTTTGCTCCTCAAAATGAGTTGTAGCAAGATGATGATTAAAATAAAAATGTCATGAGACACGGAAAAAAAGTAAATCATTTAGGAAGAAAAACAGCACATAGAAAAGCAATGCTTGCTAATATGGCTTGTTCCCTAATAGAACATAAAAGAATAAATACTACAGTTGCTAAAGCGAAAGCTTTAAAGGGATTTGTGGAGCCTTTAATAACTAAGTCTAAAGATGATACTACACATAATCGTCGTATTGTATTCAGTAGATTACGTCAAAAGGAAGCGGTAACTGAATTATTTAAGGAAGTTGCAGTAAAAATTGGTGATCGTCCAGGAGGATATACTCGTATTATTAAAATGGGTAATCGTTTGGGAGATAATGCTGATATGGCAATGATCGAATTAGTTGATTATAATGAGATTTACAATCCTGGAAAAACTACTAAAAAGAAATCAACTCGTCGTGGTCGTCGTGGTGGTGCTAAAGAAGTAGTCGCTCCTGTAACTCCAGTAGAGGCAACAAAAGAAGAAGAATAAATGAAAATTTATTTTTAAAATAAAAAAGGGATAAACTTTAATAGTTTATCCCTTTTTTTATACCATAATATTAATGTTTAAAAGAACTAAAAAAGAAATTATTTTAGGTTCAACTTTTAAAGTATTTTTGCAAAAAATTTAATCGATTTTTAATATCTACTTTTAAATAATAGATAAAAAATCATTCGATTTTAAAAAACAGTAAAGCCACATGAAATATCAAAATAGAAAAAAGGCCTTGATTCTACTAGCTGATGGTACTATTTTTCACGGAAAAGCAGTTGGAGGTAAAGAAGGTTCTGCTTTTGGAGAAGCTTGTTTTAATACAGGAATGACAGGCTATCAAGAAATATTTACAGATCCATCTTATTATGGACAGTTAATGGTAACCACCAATGCCCATATTGGTAATTATGGTGTTGCCGAAAATGATGTAGAGTCTGATTCTATTAAAATCGCAGGATTAATTTGTAGAAATTTTAGTTATAATTATTCAAGAGCTTCCGCTAATGATTCTTTAGAATCTTTTTTAGAGAAAAACAATTTACTAGCTATTAGTGATGTAGATACAAGAGCTTTGGTAGCTTATATTCGTGACAATGGAGCTATGAATGCTGTTATTACTACAGAAGTGGATAAAGTAGAAGAACTTAAAAAACAATTGGCAGATATACCTAATATGAAGGGTATGGAGCTAGCATCAAAAGTTTCAACTAGAGAGCCTTATTACTTCGGTGATGAAAATGCAAGCTATAAAATATCTGCTTTAGATATTGGTATTAAAAAGAACATTCTAAACAATCTATCTCAAAGGGATTGTTATATTAAAGTGTTCCCATACAATGCAACATTCGAAGATTTGAAATCTTTTAAGCCAGATGGGTATTTTCTTTCTAATGGTCCTGGAGATCCGGAACCTTTAGAACAAGCAATTAAAACTGCAGAAGCGGCAATTGATAGTGGGAAACCAATTTTTGGTATTTGTTTAGGACACCAGGTTTTAGCATTAGCAAATGGAATATCCACATACAAAATGCATAATGGGCATCGAGGTATTAATCATCCTATTAAAAATTTACAAACCGGTAAAGGAGAAATTACTTCTCAAAATCATGGTTTTGCAATAAGTAGAGAAGATGCCGAACAAAATGATAATATAGAAATCACACACGTTCATTTAAACGATCAGACTGTTGCAGGAATTAGAATGAAAGACAAACCAGTTTTTTCTGTGCAATATCATCCGGAAGCTAGTCCTGGACCACACGATGCTTCTTATTTGTTTGATGAATTTTTAGAAAACATTAAAAAACAAAAATAACATGAGTATAATAATAGATATTCACGCAAGACAGATTTTCGATTCTAGGGGAAATCCAACTATCGAAGTTGATGTGATCACTGAAAACGGATTTTTAGGACGTGCTGCTGTTCCTTCAGGAGCTTCCACTGGAGTTCATGAAGCGGTAGAGTTACGTGATGGAGGAGATGATTACTTCGGAAAAGGAGTTTTTCAAGCCATAGATAACGTTAATGGTAAAATTGCAGGAACCCTTATGGGAGTTTCTGTTTTTGAACAAGAAGAGATTGACAGGATTATGATAGAGTTGGACGGAACAGCTAACAAATCTGTACTGGGTGCCAATGCAATTCTTGGAGTTTCTTTAGCAGCAGCGCATGCAGCGGCTTTAGAAGTTGGAATGCCTTTATATCGCTATGTGGGTGGAGTAAGTGCTAAAACACTTCCGGTGCCTATGATGAATATCATCAATGGAGGTTCGCACAGTGATGCGCCAATTGCATTTCAGGAATTTATGATTATGCCTGTAAAAGCAAATAACTTTACAGAAGCTATGAAAATGGGATCTGAAATATTTCATCATCTTAAAAAAGTATTGCATGACAGAGGGTTGAGTACTGCTGTTGGTGATGAGGGAGGATTTGCACCAACACTTAATGGAACAGAAGATGCATTAGATACTATTGCTGAAGCTGTTAAAAATGCAGGATATAAGATTGGTGATGAAGTTATGATTGCCTTAGATTGTGCTGCTGCAGAATTTTATGTGCATGGTAATTATGATTATACCAAGTTTGAAGGAGAGGGTGGAAAAATAAGAACTTCAAAAGAACAGGCGGAATATTTAGCTGAGTTGGCTTCAAAATACCCAATTATCTCTATTGAAGATGGAATGGACGAAGACGACTGGGAAGGCTGGAAATATTTAACTGAACTAATCGGAGATAAGACACAATTAGTTGGGGACGATTTATTTGTAACCAATGTGGAACGTTTGTCTAAAGGAATTACTGAAGGAATTGCAAATTCAATATTGATTAAAGTAAATCAAATTGGAACACTTTCAGAAACAATTGCTGCGGTAAATATGGCACATAATGCAGGCTATACCTCTGTAATGTCACACCGTTCTGGAGAAACTGAAGATAATACTATAGCAGATTTAGCGGTTGCACTTAACTGTGGTCAGATTAAAACTGGCTCTATGTCTCGTAGTGATCGTATGTCTAAATACAATCAATTATTGCGTATAGAAGAGCAACTTGGTGATAATGCTTATTATCCTCGAAATAAAGCTTTCAAAATCTAAATTAGATTAAATAATATTTTGCAAAAGACCAATTGCAATTAGTAGTTGGTCTTTTTTTATATGATAATTGTCATAAACTATTTGGGATTTGAGTAGTACCTTTAAGTGTTGAAAAATGGGAGAGAAAAGTTATGAAAAAATTTGTCTCAACAAATTAATAAATTATTAAGGATATTATGTAGCAATATAATGGTAGTCTTAGATTGTTGCAAATATTAATAATTGGTTTTAAGAGCGGTTTATACAATCGTATAAGCCGCTTTCTTTTTATTCCTTTTTCTCACCAAAAAATGAGGTATTTTTCTTAATTTAGCATAGTCTCAAAAATCAAAAAAAACACATAGTAAATGTCCAGAAAAGCAACCCTCGAAATAGACGGTAAAAAATACGAATTTCCAATAATAGAAGGAACAGAAAACGAATTAGCAATAGATATAAAAACTCTTAGAGGGATTACTGGTGGTGTAACTACTATAGATCCTGGATTTAAGAATACGGGTTCTTGTGAAAGTGCGATTACTTTTTTAGATGGAGAGAAAGGAATTTTAAGGTATAGAGGCTATTCTATTGAAGAATTAGCAGAGAAAGCAGATTTTTTAGAAGTATCATACTTACTTATTTTTGGAGAATTACCTACTCAAGAACAGTTAGATAAATTTCATGCCGATATAAAAGAACAATCTCATGTAGATGAGGATGTTAAAAAAATAATAGATGGTTTTCCAAAAACAGCGCATCCTATGGGTGTATTATCATCTCTAACGAGTGCTTTGGTTGCTTTTAATCCTACTTCTGTTAATGTAGATTCAGAAGAAGAAATGTATAATGCCATCGTACGTATTTTAGGAAAATTTCCGGTACTAACTGCTTGGGCATTTAGAAAACAAGCTGGCTTACCATTAGATTATGGAGATAATTCATTGGGTTATGTAGAAAACTTCATTAAAATGATGTTTAAAAAGCCAACGGAGGAATATGAACTAAATCAAGTTGTAGTAGAAGCTTTAGATAAACTATTAATCCTTCACGGAGATCACGAACAAAACTGTTCTACTTCTACTGTAAGAATCGTTGGTTCTTCTAATGCTGGTTTATTTGTTTCACTTTCAGCAGGTATTAACGCTTTATGGGGACCACTTCATGGTGGAGCAAATCAAGCGGTAATCGAAATGCTAGAAGCGATAAAAGAAGATGACGGCGATACTAAAAAATATATGGCTAAGGCAAAGGATAAAGAAGATCCTTTTAGATTAATGGGCTTTGGACATAGAGTATATAAAAATTTCGATCCTCGTGCTAAAATTATTAAAGTTGCAGCAGATGAAGTATTGGAAGCTTTAGGTGTGGAAGATCCAATTTTAAATATTGCAAAAGGATTAGAAAAAGAAGCTTTAGAAGATCCATACTTTGTAGATAGAAAACTATATCCAAATGTAGATTTTTATTCAGGAATCATATATAGAGCTCTAGGAATTCCAACCGAAATGTTTACTCCTATGTTTGCATTAGGAAGATTACCAGGATGGATTGCTCAATGGAGAGAAATGCGTTTACGTAAGGAGCCAATAGGAAGACCAAGACAGGTTTATATTGGAGAAAACCTTCGTGCCTTTAAGAAAGTGGAAGATAGATAAAATAAGAAATTAATGTATAAAAGCGTGTTCTGTTAAAAGATCACGCTTTTTTAATATAAATCAAGGATGAAAAAGGAAATCAAAATAATTAAAAATAGATCGGATATTGGTGCAGGAACTCGTGGTTCAGACATGGGGATTGATGCCATTGAGATTGCAGCAATTGTACAAGAAAACAATTTTTTTAGCCGTTTTGATTTTGAAGATGTAGCCACCGAAAACGAATCTATTTATAATAAGGTTACCAACTCATTTGGGAAACGAATTAAAAGTGTTTTTGAACAATGTACTCGTTTGAGCGATGCAGTAGAAAGAAATTTAAACGATGGGAAACTTCCAATAATAATTTCTGGAGATCACTCTTCCGCTTTAGGAACCATTTCTGGTATTAAGGCAGCAAATCCAGAACAGCGATTGGGTGTGGTTTGGATCGATGCTCATGCCGATATCCATTCTCCTTATACTTCTCCTTCTGGAAATATTCATGGAATGCCTTTAGCAGCAGCTATGTCTGAAGATAATATGGACTGTAAAATCAATACCATATCTTCTGAAACTAAAAAGTATTGGGAAGCCATGAAAAATATAGGCTGTGAAGGTGCAAAGGTCTTAGCTGAAGATGTAGTGTATTTTGGAGTGCGGGATACTGAAGAGCCAGAAGACAAGCAAATAGAAGCATTAGAGATAAGAAACTATATGGTAAGCGAAGTGCGATATAGAGGCTTAAGTTTTTGTGTAAGTGAAGCATTAGCGCAATTATCTCATTGCGATCAAATTTACATCTCTTTTGATGTGGATAGTATGGATTGTGACTTGATCTCTTACGGAACAGGAACTCCTGTTGCCAAAGGATTTGACCAATTTGAAATTATAGAGATTATCAATCAAATTACCACTTCTAATAAAGTTGCTGCTATAGAATTTGTAGAGGTGAACCCATTACTTGATTTTAAAGGCAATAAAATGGCAGAAACCGCTTTTGAAGTTTTAGATGAAATAACTAAAAGTTTGGTCTAATATTTTTTCAATTGTATTAACGATCCAACAATCGTCTATGGTAATTTATTTGACCAAGATGATAAGCCAAATGTGTGCTTAAATGCACTAGGAAAAACTCCGTTTGCATTGGGGTATTTTTAAATATAACTAAGCGGTATTCTTTCTGTAAATCTTCTGTACTTAACTTAGATAGCGTTTCTTTAACCATCGTGATGGTAGCATCTATTTGTTGTATTAATTCTTCTCTGGGAACATTTCTTAAAGAAAATTCTAAATCTCGCTTACGTATATAACCTGTGTTGCCAAGTTCAGCACCTACAAAAGCATTCAAATTACCAATAAGGTGCAAACATAAATTCCCTGCAGTATTGTTAATGGTGTCTTCTAAAAGCCACATGTTTTTTTCGAGGGTGTATGCTTCTAGTTCTGTTTTTAGTTTGGAAAGGTCTCTAGCAAATAATTGGGATAAGGTTTCTTGTAACATATAGAATAGTGTGGGAGTTTTAAATTGGATTTCAATTTTTTGATTTGATCTTTTTTACTTCTTCAATATGCGTTTGGTAATTTGCATTCCGTTTTCTGTAGTTATTTTTGCAAAATACAATCCGGTAGCGATGCTACTAAAATCTAATATTGTTTGCTTATTGGCTTGCTTTTGGAACAGTAACTTCCCTGTATTGTCGTACACCCAAATTTTGAAATGTCCAAGGTTGGTTTCTATCGTTGCATTATGTATTACGGGGTTTGGGGTAACGGAGATAAAAGGGTTCAGGCTCTCTTCAGAAATACCCAAAGTGCCACCTATTATATTTATAGAGCCGTCCGGGTTGAAAGGGTCGGACCATTTTTCATTCGTATAGATATCTGTACCGCTAAGAGTCTTCAAAAATGCAACAAGGTCTTGCTTTTGACCTTCGGTAAGATTTAGTTGTTGAGGCTCACCATTGACATCTGTTAACCGGGTGTCTAAATTAGTATTAGCAGGGTTGTTTGGAATATTGTTGTAATGATTAATCACCTCTAAAAGACTCGTAAAACTACCATCGTGCATTAGTGGACTATTTAAGCTTCCATCCGGGTTTACAAGATTTCTAAGGGATGGTGGGTTGGTAATTGTTAAATCTATTTCACCAGGTATTCCAGCTACGGTGATTACACCATTATTTTGAGAATGTATGCCAATGGAAAATTCGGGAGGATTATGACAATCTGCACAACCAGTACCCGCATCAGGAGTGTTTATAAATAAATGCTTACCCCTATTCTCTTGGTCTGTAAAATTTGGAAAAGGTTCACTTGTGTTGCTTACTTGCATAAAGCCTTCATCGAATCGGGAATCGAAGGATTGTATGCTTCTTAAAAATTGAGCTAAGGCTAGTTGCATGCGGTTTTCTGTGATTTCTGTATCGCCAAATGCAAAGCCGAAAAGGGTATTGTAATACTCAATACCTTCTAAATGATTTATAAGATTCTCTATACTAGGATCACCATTGGCACCGCTGTATCCCATTTCTACGTGGTCTTGTATGGGCATGGTTGTCTGAGCTTCCAGTGTTTCTGCGCGTTCGTCCCAAAAAAAATGTACCTCGCGTGAAAATCTAGTATTTACAAGTCGCGGGGAATGTCTGGCTGTAAGGCCATTAACCCCAATGCTCTGAACGTTTGGATCGCCAAAAGCGCGATCTTGGTGATGACAACTAGCACATGCTATGGTACCATCGCTAGAAAGATTTTTGTCATAGAAAAGAACTCGTCCCAAGGTAGCTGCTTTGTCATTAATGGGGTTGCCATCGGTATTGTCATTGGAAATGTAGTCTGGAATATCCTGATTAGCATAATTAAAAAGGTTATCCAAATCAATGGTAGCACTCATCAATACCGACCCAAGAGCCAATAAGAGTAGAGAGCTTATTAATTTGTTTTTCATAAAAGGTCGTTCTTGAAAATGATTGGCTCTAGGAAAACATGCCCTTTTGAACATGTGCCTTTGTGCCAAAGATAAGAATTTTATTGTTTAAATATTGTTAATAGCTAAGGGGTATAAACCTCTTTCGTTCTTGTACTATTGTGTTCTATTGTCAAGATAAAGGGAGTTTTAATAAACTTTTTCATTTTTAAACGGAGGTTTTTTTAATTTGAGTCAGAATGAAAATTCTCCTTTTAGATTTCATAAAATGTTTATTTTTGTGCTTTAATTTAAACGATGCAACAAATAACCAATACGCTGTTAATGATTCGTCCGGTTGCCTACCGTATGAACGAGCAAACTGCTGTAAATAATTATTTTCAGAAAGAGCTAGAACTTAGCAATATTGCTATTAATGAAAGAGCTCAACAAGAATTTGATGCTTTTGTAGAAAAGCTTCGTGCTATTGGGGTACAGGTGATTGTAGAAAACGATAAAATAGAAATGGACACTCCAGATTCTATTTTTCCAAATAACTGGGTGAGCTTTCATGAAAATGGAGATGTTGCCTTATATCCTATGTTTGCAGAAAACAGACGTAGAGAGCGTAGAGAAGATGTCTTAACACGATTGGAAGAAGAAGGCTTTGTAATTGAGCAATTGATAGATTATAGTACTGCAGAAGCCGAAGGCTACTTTTTAGAAGGCACCGGAAGTTTGTTATTAGATCGTGTAAACCGAAAGGCATATTGCTCTTTATCGCCCCGAGCAGACGAAGATTTAGTGATTGAGTTTTGCGAAGATTTTGAATATACTCCGGTTTTGTTTTCTTCCAAGCAGACTGTAAATGGAAAACGATTGCCTATTTACCATACCAATGTATTAATGGTTTTGGGTGAGGATATTGCTATTATTTGTTTGAATTCTATCGACAGTAAGTCTGAAAAGAAAATGCTGATACAGAATCTAAAAGAAGATGGGAAAGAGATTGTAAAGATTTCCGAATCTCAAATGCAACAATTTGCGGGCAATATGCTACAGGTAAAAGGAGCCGACGAGAAAAAGTATATGGTGATGAGTACAGCTGCTTTTCGTAGTTTAACCCAAAATCAAATTGCAATTATTGAAAAACATAGTCCGATTGTCCATAGTAATTTAAGCACTATAGAAACTTGTGGCGGCGGAAGCGCTCGTTGTATGATGGCAGAAGTGTTCCTTCCTAAATCTTGATGTGCTCTGAGCTTGTCGAAGAGTAATAAAGTAAAGTGTTTCTAACTTCTCGATAAAATTCCGATACTGCTTTCTAGCGGTATCAGAATCACTCGAAGACTATCACATTTTAATTAGAGTTAAATATTCATTGTTTTAAAAATATTTAAAACTGCTCCAATAATATATTCTACTCCAATAGCAATTACAATAAACCCAACAATTCTTGAGATTGCATTGATCCCTGATGCTCCTAAGAATTTTGTGATTAGAAAAGAACTTCTTAAAATAAAGTAGGTGCAAATTCCAACAACAATAATAGCAGCAACGATGATTAATATATCTTGTGTTATCGAATATTCCTGACTGAAAGTAATTAATAAAGAAATGGATCCAGGGCCTGCTAGCATCGGAATGGCTAAAGGAGTTAGAGAGAATTTTTCTCGAGTACTCAAATCTTTTCTTACTCTTTTGTTTTTCATTCCCTTATGTTTCGAAAACTCACCTTTCAATAAAGCAAAACCAGAAGTAGCAATAATTAATCCACCTGCAATTCGGAGTGCGTTTAAACTAATTCCAAAAAAGGCAAGCATAAAGGTGCCTGCGAAAAAAGAGATAGCAAGGATAGCGATGATGTTAATAGCGGTTAATAAAGCAGTGCTATTTCGTTCTTTTGTGCTTTCTTCACTAGTTAATCCTACAAATACGGGAACGGTTCCCAGAGGGTTTATGATGGAGAATAAGGAGGCAAATGCAAATAAAAATAATTCCATTGTTTTTTCTGCAAATTAAGCTTAGAATACAATTTCGAAGATTAGGAAAAGGTTACTTTATGGTATTTAAAAGGTTAATTTAAAGCTTGCTATTCTTATAAAATAGAATGCTAAAATCTCCTATCTTTGCATTTTTAAAATATACCCAATGACACTTCAGGAAACACTGGAAAAACAAATAAAACAAGCGATACATACTTTGTATAATGCCGATTTAGAAACGGTAGAATTTCAGGCTACGCGCAAAGACTTTGAAGGCGATATTACCGTAGTAGTTTTTCCGATGTTGAGAGTTGTTAAAGGAAATCCTGTGCAAATTGGTGAAGCTATTGGGAACTATTTAGTGGAACATGTAGAAGAGGTTACTAAATTTAATGTGGTAAAAGGTTTTTTAAACTTGGTGTTGAGTGATGCCTATTTTTTAAACTTTTTTAATGGTATTGAAGACTTTTCAGAATTTGGAAAACTAAGTGGAGATAAAGAAACCATTATGGTAGAATACTCTTCACCAAATACTAATAAACCACTACATTTAGGGCATATTCGAAATATATTGTTAGGTTATTCTGTTGCTGAAATATTAAAAGCTTCTGGAAAGAAATCTTATAAAACACAAATTATCAATGATCGTGGGATTCATATTTGTAAAAGTATGTTGGCTTGGGAACGTTTTGGAAATGGAGAAACTCCAGAAAGCACCGGATTAAAAGGAGATAAATTGGTTGGTAATTACTATGTAAAATTCGACCAAGAATATAAAAAGGAAATTGCTCAATTAATTTCAGAAGGACTTTCAGAAAAAGAAGCTAAACTTAAAGCTCCTTCTTTGTTGGAAGCACAAGCAATGTTATTAAAATGGGAAGCTGGGGATGAAGAAGTAGTAGCGCTGTGGAAAAAAATGAATGCTTGGGTTTATGATGGTTTCGATAAAACCTATGCTTCTTTAGGCGTGAATTTTGATAAATTATATTATGAAAGCAATACCTATTTGTTAGGTAAAGAAGTGATAAAAGAAGGTTTGTCTAAAAATGTCTTTATTCAAAAAGAAGATGGTTCTATTTGGTGTGATTTAACCGAGGATGGATTAGATGAGAAAATAGTGCAGCGTAGTGATGGTACTGCGGTATATATGACCCAAGATATTGGTACTGCCATACAACGTGTAAAGGATTATCAAGATATTACCGGTATGATTTATACCGTAGGTAACGAACAAGATTACCATTTTAAAGTACTGTTTTTAATCTTGAAGAAATTGGGTTATCAATGGGCAGAGCATTTGTATCATTTAAGTTATGGGATGGTGGATTTACCTTCTGGAAAAATGAAGTCTCGAGAAGGAACGGTTGTTGATGCAGATGATTTAATTTACGATATGTCTCAGACCGCTAAAAAGATTAGCGAAGAATTAGGGAAAATTGATGAATTTTCTGAAGATGAAAAAGAAAGCTTATATCAAACTATAGGTTTGGGTGCTTTAAAATATTATATCTTAAAAGTAGACCCTAAAAAACGAATTCTATTTAATCCTGAAGAGAGTGTAGATTTTCAAGGGAATACGGGTCCGTTTATACAGTATACCTATGCTCGTATTCAATCGATATTACGAAAAGCTACATCGCTTGGAATAAAAGAAGAAACTTTGTCTGTAGTCGAAATGCATCCAAAAGAAAAAGAACTGATAAAGCAATTGCAATTATTTCCTGAAACCATTCAACAAGCTGGAGCACAATACAGTCCTGCATTAGTTGCTAATTATACTTATGAATTGGTGAAATCTTTCAATTCTTTTTATCAAAATGTATCTATTTTAGGTGCAGATAATGAGGTAGAGAAAAGTTTTAGAATCCAACTTTCACAAGCAGTTTCAGATGTAATTAAAACTTCTTTTGGCTTGTTAGGGATTCAAGTGCCAAATAGAATGTAGTTGGAATATTAACAATAACATTTTTCAGATTAAAACAATATTTGAAACGATATATTAGGAGTAAAGCCTAATGATATTTCATTAATTCTGTTTACTTCTAATTTTCCTTCACCATCACTAATTACAGTATATCTAGTATTCAGTATATTCTCTCTATTAAATATATTTAAGAGGGCTAAATTAAATTTTGTTTCTACTCCATCAGAAATCTTCCACCGATATTCAGCAGAAATATTAGACCTAAAATAATCTGGAAGGCGTTCAGCATTTGGTTCGTCAAAATTAATAATATTTACCCCGTCAACACTGATAATTTCATTTCCTTCTACCGGTATGGTATTTGGTTTTCCGCTATGCCATATAAAACCTAAAGAGACTTTAAATTTATTATATATATAGGTTCCAGCAAGATTCACAGAATGCCTTACATCTATATTGTTAGGGAATTCTGAAGGGCTTAAATCTTCAAAAGTATAGTCGTTTTCCATATAAGTATAGCTTAACCAAGTACTAAAAGATTGCGTTTTTTTATTAATAGTAAATTCTGCACCCTTTACATCATAACTCCCTGTGGATTTTATAAACTGATATTGGTTCTGAAAACCCTGAGTTGATGTCGTAATTCCTTCGGTGTTTTTATAAAAACCTTCTAAATTTAAAAACCAGCTATCCTTGTTATACATAAAACCAAGGGATACCTGTTTGCTTTCTATAATTGGAAAATCATTCTCATTTGCTAAAACCCATCGCCTCTTTTCTAGACCTAAAAAATCACTCTGAAAATCAATACGTTGGCTGGTAGTTTGATTTTTGAATTCACCTAAAAACTCAGTAGCAAAACCCTTACCTAATTTTTGATGTATGCTTAATCTAGGTTCTACAATAAAGGAAGAGAATTTGGGATAATAGTTTGTTCTTAAACCTACGTTGATATCTGTTTTTTTATTGGGGCTTAGATAATTTAAATTCCCAAATGCAATATGAGATTGTAAAACATATTTTTCATAGATTCTTAAACGAGGGAAATTAACATCTTGGGTATTTGAAATTCCAACTTCTGAAAAATGATACCCTGTTTGAACAGAATAATTTTCTGAAATATAAATATCTGCATCTAATTTTACTCCAGTATCTAAGACTTCGTTTTCTTGTTTTACTTCCTGAATACTTAAAATGTCCTTATTTAAAGACTTTAAATCATAAGAAGATCCATAAACAAAAGCAGTAGTTTTAATCCTTGAGGTCCAATATCGATTCCAGGAAATTCCACCTACCGTATTTCTTTGATCAAGAGTACTTGTTTTAGATATGGAAGACTCTAGTATTTTTTCAGTAAAATCTAAGGAGTTTTTCATCGTTAGAAAGTTAACCCTAATTTGATCACGTTTGCTTATATCCCAAAGGAGTTTAGTGCTGAAATCATAAAAATTAAAATCTTCATCAGCTGAAATTTCAAAGTTTTCTGCTTTAAAGTTACTATTACTTATTTCTGTATCTTGAAAAATTCTATCTGAATAAGAATTGTAAACATTAGTTTCAATAAAGTCGTTTAAAGATCTTCTCCCAGAAAACTGGATTCCTAGGTTATCTGTAATGGGGACATTAACATATGCATTAGCACTTATTAAATTAAAGCCAGCTCCGCCTGTAAAAGATTCGGTTAAATCATTATTTGACCTCATGTCTATTACTCCAGAGACTCCTTCTCCGAATCTTGCCGGAGTTCCGTTTTTATATACGGTAACATTATTGGTTAAACTTGGATCAAAGGCTGAAATAAGTCCGAAAAAATGATCATTTTGATACATTTTAATATCGTCCCAAAGTATTAAGCTTTCATCGTTAATACCCCCTCTGATATTAATACTAGAAACTTTTTCAGCAACACTTTCTACACCCGGAATCACTTGAATTATTTGCAAAACATCATTGTCTACCTGTCCTGGGAGTAAACCAAAATTATTAGTGTTTATGGTTGTTGAGCCATTATAGTTTTTTTCGATTCCTTTTGTAAAATAGTTAGAAAGGAAAACTTGTTTTAGTTCAGAAACCTTTAGCTTCATTGCAAGTGGTGTGCAATCCTCTTTTTGTAAATCTGCAGTCTGAATAATTAAATCTTCAAAACCCAGGAAACTAATTACTATTCTCTTTTTTTTAATTGATACAGGAAGGTAGAATTTCCCTTCGGAATCTGTAGAGGTAATAAATGAGTGGTTTGCTGTAGAAATTGTAGCTCCAACTAGAAAGTTATTGTTTGCTTTGATAATTACAGTTCCACAATAAAATTCATTGGTTTTTTTTTGAACTACTGTTATAAAGCGTTCATCTAATTTTGTGTAATTAAAATTGGTATTTTGATTTAAATATTCTAAAGTTTCAATCAGGTTTATTTTTTCAGATGGAACTGCTACTTGAATTCCCTGAATTTTTTCGGTTTCAAAAGTAAAACGTACCTCGAATTTTTCTTCAACACTTTTTAAAACATCTATGAGAGATTTTTTTTCAGAAGATATTTGCCCATAAATAGTTTGGAAACTAAAAATGAAAATAAATAATAATAAACTATTGGTGTTCTTTAGCATAAAAAGTAACATTTCCCTTTTCATTATTCTCGAACGATAGGTTTAATGGTTCACATATTAACCTCAACGCTAAATTAAGATTTTTATGTGAAAAGCTTCCAGAATATCGCCTATTTAGGTCAATATTATTTGAAGTTACTTTTATGGGGTATTGTATTTCTAGTTCTTTAATGACATCAAGCAATGTAGCGTTATCAAAACTACTTTCGTCATTTATCCAACTTGGATTCTTTTTATTTAAGGAGGAATGATTTATTATTTCATCTCCCATAATAATTAATTTTTCACCAGCAGGAAGCATTATTAATGTGTCGTTAAAAGCGATACTAACAAGTCCTTCAAAACATTTAACCTGCAAATTGTTTTCTCTTGCAAAAACATTGAATTTTGTTCCTAAAACACTTACAACACCTTCTTTTGTTTTAATACTAAATTTATTTCCTTTAGAAACATTAAAATAAGCCTCCCCATTCATTTGGAGACTACGGTTATTGTTCCAATCGTTTTTGTTGTATTCTATGGTAGAATTAGCGTTAAGTACTATTTTAGATTCATCTGGTAATAAAAAAGTCTTCTTTTCAGCAATTTGGGTTTCGATGGTTGTTTCTAAAGAATTAATAAAAACATAGCCAGAAAAAAGGATAGCAAAAACAGCAGCGATTTTTAAGAAAGTAGCAAGTGGATTTAGCTTCTTAACATTTTTCTTGTTTTTCTCCACATCTATTGTATTAGTAATAGAATTAAAATTCTCTATTTTATCGAATGCTGGAGTTTCAAATTGAGAGGCGGTTTCGGCAATTTTAATATAGGTAGCATACTCTGAGGAAGCCTTTAATTGCTTAAGTTCTTCAGATGTAATGTTATTATTTAGCCATTTGGCTAATAAAATATCATAGGTGCTATCGTTCTTCATTTTTATTTCTTTCACTTGTAAAACAGTTGTTTAATAATTTACCCTACCTGTTTTTTATATATTATCAATTTCTTTTCTTAAGGATGTTAATGCTAAACTCATTCGTTTCTCTACGGCCTTCACAGATAAATCTAAAATTTCGGCAATCTCTCTATATTTTTTTCCTTCAATTCGATTTAATAAAAAAGCAGTTCGTTGCCCTTCGGTTAAATTACCGATTGCTTTTTGAAGTTTGTCTTTAAACTCGTTTTCTTCCAAGATATATTGAGGACTCTGCTCATTATTATGATGCTGGAATTGAATTTGATGTTTTAGGATTACTTTTTTATGGGCAATTACATTTAAGAAATTATTGTTTACGACTCTGTATAAATATGACTTCGCATTTTCAGGGGGGACTTTAGAACAGTTTTTCCATAGCTTAATGAAAGCCTCCTGAACTAAATCGTCAGCTTCCTCCTGATTGCCGCATTTAAAAAATATAAAATTCCAGATATTTTTTGAATGCTCAGAATAAACTTTTGAGTAAACATCTTCTTCACAAACTGTTTTGTTGGTTTTCATTTTAAATATATGGTGCGTAAATATAAGGATTAAGTTTTTTTATTTTAATTATGGTAGGGTGTTTTTAAAGAAAACTGTTTTACTATTAAACGAAGAATAAATACATGAGAAGTCTATTAAGATTATCTTTCTTATTAATGCTAATTACGGTTGTTCAATTAACTTCTTGTCAGAAAGAAGAAACTGAAATAATTGAAGATAATACTCAAGAGGAGGAAACGATAACTGTAGATTCTCATTTAACTAATTTGTTATTTAGGGTTTCTATAAACGATGGGAATAATGATGATTTTATAGATGGGAGTAGTTGCTTTTCTATAAAATTTCCTTTTTCGGTTTTAGTAAATGAAACTGAATTTAATTTAGAAACAGAAAACAATTATCAAGGCATCATCGACTATATATTAAGTTCTGGAAGTACCTTAGAGGATATTGAAATATCTTATCCAATAGTATTACTTTTTTCAGATTATTCTGAAACCTTAATAAATAACAATGTTGAGCTTTTTAGTTATTATAATCAATGCTCACCAGATGAGGATAATACGATAGATTGTGTGCAGATTGTTTATCCTTTACAGTTTTACACCTATAATTCTGAAACTGAAGTTGATGAGGTGCGAATAGTAAATGAAAACAAAGAATTATACCTTTTTATTGCAAGTTTAAATACTACAGATTATTTAAGGATAGCCTATCCCTTTTCTGTTCTTTTAACAGACGATTCATTGGTTGAAGTGTCTTCTAATTTAGAATTAGAAAATTTAATTGATAATTGTGTATTAGAAGAAGCGGTTGATATTGAAGAATTAATTGGTTATTTAACTTCAGACGTTTGGTATATCTCCTCCTTCATAGGTAGTGAGGATGAAACGGCAAGCTATTGTGAATATGAATTTTCTTTTACTTCAGAAGGCTTGGTTAATGTACTTCAAGATAGTACCCAACTTATGGTAGGTTCCTGGAATATGATAAGTCTTGATTCTGAAACAAAATTAATGTTAAGTTTTCCAAATGAAATACCTTTTGAAAAACTGAATAGTGATTGGAGTATCTTAAATGGAAATTCAATGCAATTTGAATTGGATGGGCAAGATATTAATTCAATGAGTTTTGGTAGAGAATCAATTTCTTGTGATGATGATCAAATCGCCTTAATTAGGAGTTACTTAACTACAGGGCCTTGGTATGTAAATTCCTTATATGATGATGAAGATAAAGCTGCAAATTTCTGTGAATATGAATTTATTTTTAATGAAGATGGGACTACTGAAGCATCAGACGGATCTAATATTTTCTCTGGAATTTGGTATGTAGGTACTAATAATACAGGTCCTTTTGTGGGATTTGATTATAATCAGGATGATTTGCCTTTTCATATGCTTTGGGATAATTGGGATGTATTGAGTGCTAATTTAAATACACTTCAAGTGACATCAGAATGTGTATGTGGCGTTGATAATTATTTAACTTTTGGAAGAACTCCATTAGAATGTATTGAAGATAATTTGTTTTTAGAAGAGACATTACAAGATGGTGTTTGGTATGTTTCTAGTTATCTTGATAATGGTATTGATGAAACCTTAGATTATTATTACTACAACATTAACTTTAATAATAATGGTATAGTAACTGCAATTTATGGTGTTGATATTATAGAGGGAACTTGGCATATTGAAGGAAATGAAGGAGAATTAGAAATCGTATTAAACTTTGAAAATACACCTTTTAGTGAATTAAGTACTAATTGGAATGTGGTAGAAATATTAATTGAACGCGTTAAAGCTGATAGCAATAATGGCGAAGACACGTTAACATTATTAAAAATTTGACCTGGGAATTAATCTATGAAAAAGATCCTATTATTTAATAGTTTTTGGTAAGCTAAAACATTTGTTTACAAGCTTACCGAAAACTACCTAGGGAAATATTAAAAAAATTATAGTTGGTTGTTACTCATTTAAAACATGTCTGTTTATTTTAAACAGAATTATTTTGCGAAGTTTTAATTGTTCCTTTACAGAATAAATGTGTTTTGAGTATTTTTTTGTCCCAATAAAAACCATCTTGTATTAACAAGATGGTTTTTTTATTAATTAAATAATCTTCTTTTGGTTTGTTAGGGATTCAGGCTCTTATTAGAATGTAAATAAAGCTACGCTTATTTAAACTATACCTTACTCTTTCTTATGGTCAACCATAAAGCTGTTCCTATGGCTACTGCAGTTGCTGTGATTATAGAGATTATAATTGCTAATGGCATGGCTTAGTTTTTCACAGTATTAATTTTATATAAATCATTTCCTTTTTCTTCATACTTATCGCCAGTAACCCAAAAAGGAGTCATAGTATCGTTGGCAATATTTCTTCCAGAAAGGACATAGGACTGAAAGAATTTTAATAAATAATCATAATCTAAGGTGTTGGCTTCATCTCCAGGTTGGTGGTAGTATTTTGTAACTTCACCATCAAAGGAAGTAAAACCCATCGAAAAAGTAGGAGCAGGGATGCCTTTTTTTGCGAAATGTACATTATCACTTCTGTCAAAAAGCCCTTGCTCAGGAGCTGGGTCATCTATAGCTGTTAAGCCAAATGTAACTGCAGCGTCTTTAATGTTTTGAGATGCTGTTGTTCTATCTAGACCGATTATGGTTACAAGAGAAGTGTCATTATAACCTCCATTGTCACTATTAAAACAATACACCATCTGTTCTAAAGGTAATACGGGGTTTTCTACATAAAATTCACTTCCTAATAATCCCTTTTCTTCTCCAGTAAATAATATAAATAGAGCAGAGCGTTTTGTTGGATATTTAGCTAAATTTTTAGCCATACTTAATACTGTAGTTGTTCCAACAGCATTATCACGAGCACCGTTATAAATAGTATCTCCCTTTTTATCTGCAGTTCCAATACCTACATGGTCGTAATGTGCAGAGTAAATAATGTATTCATTTTTAAGTTTTGGGTCGGTACCTTCTACCACACCAATTACGTTTTGAGAAATCACAGAATTAATAGTTTCTGAAGACATTTTTAATGCTATAGGAACTGTGCTTTCTGAAGTTATTTTATTACTAAGGCTATCATTTTCATCTAGTACCCAAGTATGCGCAAAATTGCTTTTTTCTTTATCTGAATCTGTTCCCTCTGCCACAGATAAACGATCTCCATTAAAATTATGGTCAATATAGCCCCAAGTTTGCTCATTGGTATTTATCAATTCAATGATACCTAAAACGCCATTCTTTTTAGCTAATTCTGTTTTTTCTTTTCTAGATCCAAATGCAGTTCTTGCATCTTGATTTTCTGAATTTCCACCTTTGATGATGATAATTTTGTTAGAAACATCTTTACCTTTATAATCCTCTTCTAATCCATACCCTAAATAGACAGCATCTCCATCAAAGTTTATTTCATTCGCTTTTAATATTGCAAAGTTTTTGATTTCTGTTTCATTAATGGAAATAGAACTTTGATTTGGTGGGCTAGTTTGTTGCAATTTCACCTCCTGAAAATAGTTTCCTGTTTTTGGATTTGGTAAAACGCCATATCCTCGAAAGGAATTTGCTATATATGAAGCAGCAATTTTATTTTCTGCAGACCCAGTAGCACGACCTTTTAATAAATCGTCTGCTAAAAAATAGATATGCCCTTCAATCTGACTTTTAGTAATGGTAGATTCTACTATTTCTTTTTCAGTTTGAGCGTTTATAGTGTTACTGCTTATAATTAAGCATAGGCAAAGTAAAAGGTGTCTCATTGGTTTGTTTTTATAATTGTTTTTAGTAGGGGAAGGTTTATTGAAAAATAGATTCGATTGTATTAATACTCTTTATCTTTTTGATCTTCCTTTTTCATTTTTATATATCTGGATACTAAACGCACTCCTAATCTTGCGAAAAGGATAATGGCAATTATCATAACAATGCTAAAGGAGTCCATTATAGAAAGGAATTTTTAATTGCTTGCATTTTTTTTTACTAAAATAGCTAATCAATTTAACTTTCAATATTTTTAATTTCTAAAACTATAATTTCTAGAATTTCAACAATACGGTTTCTTAATATTTGGGACTGTATATTTGCCCAGCTATTAATACTGTAACATCTTGTTAGGTGATCTTCAAAATTGGGGTGATTTAAAAGTGAATGATAGTCTTCTTTGTGTTTAGTGTTTCCGATATCATTTTTTTGATATACTTCAATGGTTTTCCCTACTTCAAGAGAGTATTTTCCTAGAACATTTAATTTATAGGCTTTGTTTCTTATTGATCTTAATTGATAATTTTCTACTAGAAATGGGAAATAAATATCATTTCTATAATTTTTCCAAATTACTTCATCTTCAATTACATCACTAATTTCTGATGTCCAACGAGTAAAGGCTTGTTTTAATTCAATATTTTTAATAAGACTTAACTCTCCAGAACCAGCCAAATCATTTATAATAGGATCGAAGGTAGCATAAGGCAAAGTTTTTACAAGATAATAATCGATACTATCTTTGTTTCGTAATTCTGGATAATCGATGTATTTGAAAAGTCGCTTTGAAGAAATCATAAAATCTTTTCTCATCCCAATTTTTTGATCTAATTGCTCTAGATTGCTCTTAAAATCAACTAATAATTGTTTTAATAAAGTGGCTTCTTGTATTCGTTCTTTTCTGTTTTCATTCCAATTATTGATACTTAGGGCAATAAGGATTCCTATTACAACCAATACAATTTCACCAATTGCATAACGAGTATATTTTATTGCTTTGTTTTCGTCTGCGAGTTTTTTGCGTTCTTTTCTAAAAAAGTTGATCATATATAACTTATTGTTTTTACAAATAGCTGAGCCACCATTTGTCCTTATTGTTGGCTTTATAAATCATATATTTTTTGCTTATTGGATACAGTAGTAAAACAATGGCAATCCAAACGATATATACTATATAAAGAGGATAGCCATAATTTAATAATCGTGCATTCATAAAAACATCACTAGTAATAATCATATGTTGCCATTCTCCCCCAAATATTAAGATTCCAACAATTGCGATTATATGGATAACTAATACATGTAAGAAATAATAGAATAGAGGAACCCGGCCAAAGACGATAAAGAAACTAGTGATTTTGTTTTTGGTTTGTTCGAAAGCGTATAAAAATAATAATGAAGGGCCTATGGTAATCAATAGGAAAGCTAAAGAAGGTGGATATTTTGTTACCTTAAAAAATGACATTACCGTTTGTGTTGTAGTTTCTTGAATAGTCCAAGGTAGGAGATCACCATAGCCATTTATTCCTCTTAATATGAAAAACATAATGATAGAACCCAAACCTATACGAAGCAACCATTTTTTTCGAATATTAGAATCGTAACCTTTTTGATACCAAGTTCCAAAACAATAGCCTAAGGAAATTAACCCAATCCATGGGATTGCAGGATAATGAAAAACGACTAAGCTATTATCACTTAGCGCTAGGAATTTATCTTGATGGAGTAAATACCAAATTATAGATGAAAAGCTGGTGCCTTCGGCTATAATTCCATCTAAAAGGTTATGTGCAGCTACTAGAGTTATACCCAAAATTAGTAAGATTTTTTTAGGTAAATGAATTAAAAAGGATAGACAAACCATGCATAAGCCTATCACCCAAATAACTTGTAAAATAGTAAGGCTATGAGTAACATCGAAAGTCCAGATAAAGTTATTTACAATAATTTCTAGAGCAATAAGCCAGATACCTCTGGTAAATAAAAATTTAGATAATTGAAATTTTGTTTTTTTTGTGCCATATAAAAATGCTGAAGTACCTGCGAGAAATACAAACACTGGAGCGCAATAATGGGTTATAAAGCGAGTGAAAAATAATATAGGTGTTGTGGTCTCTAAATCTGTTGGATCTACAAAAAAGGCACCATAAAAAAAATAATCCCTTACATGGTCTAGAGCCATGATTACCATGACGACACCTCGTAACAAGTCAATAGATTCTATTCTGGTTGTTTTAATAAGTGACATATAAATGTATGGGTATTTTGAAAATTTAGAATAATTGCTATATTTTATTTATTAATAGCATCATCTAATTGTTTGGTGTCAACATATTGTTGAAAAGCAATTACTTTACCACTTTTCAGGGTCCATAAATGAGCAGCTTGAGCATTTATTATAGCCCCATTTTTATTTAGCTTAGCTTGATAACGCATGGTAGCCAACACTTGATTGTTAGACATTTCATGTAATTGAATGTCTGCAAGCTTAAAATATTCATGTTCTGAACCAACACGTTGAAAAACACCTTTTAAAACCGCATCTGGTCCTATATAAGGGTTGCCATCTGCATAAGCATTGTTTTCAGCTTCATTCCAAATTACGTTAGCATCTAAAGCGCCTAGTACGGAAGGAATGTCTCCCTTTGAAAAACTGTCGTAAACACCTTGAATAATACCTGTGTTTTCAGGATTCGATACTATCCCTAATTGTTGTAAAAAAGAATGATTGTCGAAAAAGTCTTCTTCTTCGGCAATTTTTCCACCTTTCATTTTTACAAGAGTGGTTCCATATAATTCAACTAAATTTCCGGTTGCAGGAATACCGAAGAAATCTCCAGTATGGTTTCCTTTAAACTTCCAATGTTTAACAATTTTGTCACCTTGACCGAAAACAGAAATAATGGTAAATTCTTTATTAGAAAACCCTGATATGAAGTTTGAATAATATTCTTTTGCCGCTTCAATACCAACTAAATTATCTGGGCTCATAATGAAGGTCACATCAGATGTAAAGTTGTCTTCATTAAACAATTCTAAATTTTCATTATTGACAATTTCATCCCAAGTAGCGGTATATGATTCAATGTCTTTGTTAATATTATATTGATCACATGAAATGAATAGTAATGTACTAGTAAGAATAAACAATGAGGTTAGTTTTTTCATGATTTTAAAAAATTATTGATTATTAATTAGTGATTAATTGATAATAAATATACATAATAATTATAAAGCATTAATTATTAGTGTAATTACCGTCATTCTTGTTTGAAAAAATGAAATAAGGTTTAAAAAAAAACAGGCAATATTTAATAAAAAAAATCTAAAGAAAACTATTGTTTTCTTTAGATTTTATAATGGATTATTTTTTTTTGTGTTAATTAGAACTTCTAGTAGATGCTTTAATTTCACCACTAATTCCGCTTAAGTCTTCTCTAAAACTCCACATTTCAGTTTGTTTTCCGATAGTTAGTTTTTCCCATTCGCTTAAAAATAATTTAAAACTTCCATTCCCATGAACCGCATCATAATTTTTTGGAAAATCACCATCTTGATTTAACCAACCAGAATTTTCATAAAAAGATACAAAAGCTAAATCTTTACCATCTTTATAATTAGGAAACTCATTGGTATATAATCCATAGGGGTCCTCTGGATATTTTTCAGTCATAACTTTATTGATTTTTTTCATCAATTCAAGAACCTGAGGCTTCTTAAACCTTTCGATGTCGTACATGTCGACCAATAAGTTGTTTATAGTAAAGTCTTTTGGGAAGTTAGAAAGTTCAGGATAAAACCTCCAGTAAATTTGATCTCCACCTGCAATGGTATAGGGTTCTATGTTTTTATTCCAATCTTCATCATGTCCCTCTTGTTGGGGTCTTTCATCAAATGCACTCCATGGAATTGGTCCCATTACCCATAAATATTTCCCATAATCTGGGCCATTGTTTATTTGGTAAATGCGCGATCCATACATCTCATCGGTATGGTATTTGTTATTATGATTTGCTACACCAGATTCAAATTCATTAATGTATTTTGGATTAGCGGTCATCATGCCATTTTCTAGAACGGCATATTGGTTGTTGGTTTGGGATATTACCAAAAAAGGAATTAGTAACACCATGTAAAAAATAGCTCTCATTTTTAATAGGGTTTAATGGTTATCCTTTTAAAGATACGAAATTATTATTAAGCAACTAATGTTTTGAAAATAAGAGGGAAGTCCAGTAAAACCAAGTGTTATTATTCCTCAGCTTTTTTCTTTCTTTTGAAATAACTCACTAAAAAAAGCACTCCTACAATAAAAAGTGGAATAGTAATGGTTATAATTGTACCAAGACTCCTCCATAAAGAATGATCCATGTTATAATTCGTTTTAAATACATAGGGACTAAAACCCAAGCCTAAAATCATAAAAATAATACCACCTAATAATTCTTTTTTCCACGTAAATATTAGCAATAATAATAAGATTATTGGGAGTATAAGTTGCAATGTAAACTCACCTATTTGTACCATAAAACCTTCTTCAGTTGTAAAAGCATCAAAGGCAGAAGAGCTTATAAAAAGTATGGAAAGGATACAAAGTATGCGTGGTAACCAATAGAAAAATTTAGGAGAATATTTCATAATAGGAATTGTGTTTAGATCTGATACTAAGATATAAATAACTTAAAATAAAACAATAGGTTGGGATTGAATAAATGTTTTAGACTTTAAAAAATCTTCCTACTAATTGGTTTTTTAATTATAACAAAGAAATTGAAATGTCTAAAATAAAAAAGACCGCTTTACAAAGCGGTCTTTTTTATTTTATTTATAGATTATATTAAGATCCAACACGGAAAACCAATCCCCCACTTACATATCCTACTATAGTAGATCCTGAGACGCTAACTCCACTGCCGCCACTACCTACATAAACACCACCCCAAGTTACAGGAACCATCATGCCTCCTTGTAAATTTAAGCCTACACTTTCTGTAAACATAATATTTACACCTCCTTTAAATGCAAATGCAAATTTTGAGTTATTGTCAATGTTATAATTAACAATATCATAATTCACATTGTCATTAGATAAAAATACTACACCTAAAGATCCTCCAAAAAATGGCTTGACCATTCCATCACCAAAATATCTATTTACTCCAATCATCACCCAATCCGCATAAACATCGGTTAATCTGTCTTCAGTAGGGCTTATTATTATATCTCTAATTTTTAATTCGGTACTGTGATGAATATAAGATAATTCAACCATCATATCGTCATCAGCTTCCACACCAACTGTGATTCCAAATTGATCACTACTAGAAATTTTCAAATAATTGCTTACACCATAATTAAGTTTAGAGCCAAATTGGTATCCATATGTTGGTGTTATTTCTACAACCTGTGACCAGGAAGTAGTTGCAAAAAGAAAAGTAATAGAAAAAAGGAATAGTAATTTTGTTTTCATAATGTTGGTTTTAATTAGATTAAGTGCCGATTTAGCAATAAAAGTTTCATTTACGAATATACTATTTTATGGTAAACTTTGAGATTTGAAATTAAAATATAAAATTAACCTTTCTATAATTCCCTAGTTCAAAAATACTTTGCTACTCCTTTTTCAATTGTTATCTTTGCATCTTTAAACTTCTAAGCTAAAGCTGGGAAGTATTCAATTTTCAGAATTTCAGAAAAAAAGAAATTCAAAATAAAAAATAGCAGAAAGAAAATGTTCGATAATTTAAGTGAAAAATTAGATAAAGCACTCCACGTTCTTAAAGGTCATGGAAGTATTACTGAAGTAAATGTAGCTGAGACTCTTAAGGAGGTTAGACGTGCCTTATTAGATGCCGATGTTAATTTTAAAATAGCCAAACAATTTACCAATAGGGTTAAGGAAAAAGCATTAGGTCAGGACGTACTTACTTCTTTACAGCCAGGACAGTTAATGGTAAAGTTGGTAAAAGATGAGCTTACCGAATTAATGGGTGGGGATACTGAAGGTATTAATCTTGGAGGTTCCCCTTCAGTTATTTTAATGTCTGGATTACAAGGTAGTGGTAAAACTACTTTTTCAGGAAAACTGGCTAACTTTCTTAAAACAAAAAAATCTAAAAAACCGTTATTAGTAGCTTGTGATATTTATCGTCCTGCTGCAATTAATCAACTACACGTAGTAGGGGATCAAATTGGTGTGGAGGTTTTTAGTGATGTAGAAAATAAAAACCCTGTAGATATTGCTCAAAAAGCAATTGCATATGCCAAAGAAAATGGTCATAATGTAGTTATTGTCGATACTGCTGGTCGTCTTGCAATCGATGAGGCAATGATGACAGAAATTGAAAATGTGCATAAAGCGATTCAACCACAAGAAACTTTATTTGTGGTAGATTCTATGACAGGTCAAGATGCTGTGAATACTGCTAAAACTTTTAATGATCGCTTAAATTTTGATGGAGTTGTTCTAACAAAATTGGATGGTGACACTAGAGGTGGAGCTGCTATTTCGATAAAAAGTGTGGTAGATAAGCCAATTAAATTTATCGGTACTGGGGAGAAAATGGAAGCAATTGATGTTTTCCATCCTTCTCGTATGGCAGATCGTATTTTGGGAATGGGAGATGTTGTTTCTTTAGTGGAAAGAGCTCAAGAACAATTTGATGAAGAAGAAGCTCGAAGACTTCAGAAGAAAATAGCAAAAAATCAATTTGGATTTGATGATTTTTTAAAACAAATTCAGCAGGTTAAAAAGATGGGGAATATGAAAGACCTTATCGGAATGATACCTGGTGCTGGAAAAGCAATGAAGGATGTAGATATTGATGATGATGCTTTTAAAGGAATTGAGGCGATTATCCATTCGATGACTCCAGAAGAAAGGTCTAATCCTACTTTAATAAATGCCAGTAGAAAAAAACGAATTGGAAAAGGAAGTGGAACTTCGGTACAAGAAGTAAACCAATTAATGAAACAATTCAATCAGATGAGTAAGATGATGAAAATGATGCAAGGCGGAGGTGGTCGTAAGATGATGCAAGCTATGAAAGGAATGAGACAATAATCAGTTTTTACCCCAACACAAAATCCTAAACTTTAAAACCTTTTACTTATGATATTATTAGACGGAAAAAAAACCTCAAACGATATAAAAGAAGAAATTGCAATTGCAGTAGATGGTATGAAAGAGAGAGGTGAAAAAGTTCCTCATTTGGCTGCTATATTAGTAGGGGAGGATGGAGCTAGTCTAACTTATGTAGGGTCTAAAGTTCGTGCTTGCGAACGAGTTGGTTTTGAATCTACTTTGGTTCAAATGCCAGACACAACTTCGGAAGAAGAATTATTAAATACCATAAACGATCTTAATACAAATGATGCGATAGATGGTTTTATAGTTCAGTTGCCTTTACCAAAACATATCGATGAACAAAAGGTGTTAATGGCGGTGAATCCTAATAAAGATGTGGATGGATTTCATCCAGAAAACTTTGGTAAAATGGCATTGGATATGGATAGCTTTATTCCGGCAACTCCATTTGGAATATTACAGTTATTAGAAAGGTATGAAGTAGAAACCAAAGGAAAAAATACGGTAGTTATAGGAAGAAGCCATATTGTTGGAAGGCCAATGAGTATCTTAATGAGTCAAAAAGGTCCAGCAGGAAATAGTACTGTAACACTAACACATAGCCATACTAAAAACCTGTCAGAAATCACAAAGCAAGCCGATATTATTGTTGTAGCCCTAGGGATTCCAGAATTCTTAAAAGGAGATATGGTTAAAGATGGGGTTGTGATAGTTGATGTTGGAATTAGTAGAGTTCCGGACGCTTCAAAAAAGCGTGGTTATGCAATTAAAGGCGATGTTGCTTTTGATGAGGTTAGTAAAAAGTCTTCATTTATAACTCCTGTACCAGGTGGCGTAGGGCCAATGACTATTGCAATGTTGCTTAAAAACACATTGATTGCAAGAGAACGTTTGGCGAATTTATAAGCTATATTAATTTTTCCTCTCCATATTCCTTTTGATATATTTTCAGTAAAATAAAGAATAGGGAAATAAATAATGGTCCAAAAATAAGTCCAATAAACCCAAAAAGAGGCACCCCAATAATTACTCCAATAAGGGTGAGTAATGGATGGACATCATCTAGTTTTTTAAGCACGTAAATTCTAATAATATTATCTGTAGTACCTACGATAGCAAAACCATAAATTAAAATCCCCCATGCTTCAAAATCATTTCCACTTGCTAGTGTGATTATAAAAACGGGTAATATTCCAACAAGTGTTCCTACAAAAGGAATCATAGAGCCAATTATAATAATTACAAACCAAAAAAGTGGATTTTCAATTCCGAAGATATAAAACCCAATAAGGGCTACAATACCTTGTGCAATTGCAACAATAGGTATTCCTATTGCATTAGAACGAACCATTTTTTTACTCTCTTTAATTACCAAGTTTAAATTGATCTCATTAAAAGGAATAAAGCTGAGTATTGTTTTACTTAAACCATCAGGGTTTGTAAATAAATAATAAAGTAGAAAATACATAATTGCTACTGCAATAATTATGTTGAAAGAGCTACCTATTAATAATGGAATGTTTTCTGATAACCATGAACTAATTGAAGAAACATCAATATCTGAATAAAAATCATAACCTAATTGTTCTTCAAAAGTTTGGATATGATCTTGTAGTGCTGAAAAAAGTTTTTCAGAATTATTTACTGCATGACTTATTTTATTTCTCATCATAAAGATCATTCCAGCTATAGGTATTAAAATTCCTATAAAAGAAATAATCATTAAAAACGATGCGGCAATGGAAGGTTTCCAGCCTTTTTTAACCAATTTCGAATTCCAATTACGCATTAAAACATAAATTGTAATTGCACCCAAAACACCAGATAAGTAGGGAAGTAATTCTGCAAATATTAATAGTCCAATTATTCCTAGAATAAGAAGTACTAATATTTGGCGTATGATTTTTGGGTTAATTGAATTCATTTATTCTTTTAAATAATTTATACTGACGGTTGCTAATTCATTGTTTGGGAATTTTGAAAAATGTTTATCCACAGTTTGAATTCCAATTTCTTTTAATACTTTCTGAAAAACTTCTAACTCTACAATAAATTGGTCTGAAAAACCATGCGTAGCATCATAGGCTGTTGCAGCTGTAAGTCCTATGTTCTTTGCGGTTATGTTTGGATTAATGGTATGTAGTTCAATAACAAGTAACCCAAATTTTTTAATAAAAGGAGCCCATTTCTCAAAATGCTCTTTTAAATTTTGCTCCACCATTGCATTGCTTAATCGTTTTCCGCAACTAACAAATGCTCCAGTGGAATTACTTATTCTATTGCTATCTATCAAAGATGGTTGCGACCAAGGCCTGTTATGGTCTAAAAAAGTTCTTACATTTAAAAGCTCACTCAATTTAATATTATAATTGGCATTAATGTCTTCTTGCAATTGCATAGGATTTCCAATATCTCCCCAAATTACTTTAGCCCAAATATCTGCTTTAACTAAATTAGATCGAGTTACTTTAAGCGCCGCCTTATTATAATCTACACCAACTAAAAATAAAGGATGCTCTTCTAGTAAAGGCCCTCTTTTGGTTCGTTGTTCAATCACTTCAAATAAATGAATTAAAAAGGCGCCATTACCACAGCCCATATCTAGTATGCCTTTGGGTTGTTCCTCAATAGGTTTGTTAAAAAGCGCAATAATAATCTCATCAATTTTTTTGAAATATGCCGAATGTGCACCACCAGATCCCCAAACATTCATTTCTCTATCTACGTGAATTTCAATTGAATTAGGAATAGAACTCCTTAATATATTAGCATTGCCAAACATTAATTCTTCCACACGTCTAAACGTTGGTATATAGGATACAGTAACTCCATAGGCAGAAGAACGTCTTGCAAAAAAGAAACCTTTGTTTGTAAATTTATAATGTTCGTTGTTTTTAGTAAACCAACCTATATAATGTAAGAAATCTAAAATTTTGGAAAAGCCTTCAGGATCTTCATGAAATTCTTCAGCACTAAAAGAAGCTTCCATAAAGTATTTGTGAAACATTCCGTCCATTCCTAAAAACACAGTAATAGGTCCTACTAATACCCCTTCGATATGATGAAATATTTGTTCTTGAATTAAGAGCTCATGTTTGTCTTTAGAGGTAGGGTGGTATTCTTCGTTTTTATATTTAATAAAAATTCTATTTAAAACAGAAAACTGTTCCTTATCTAAACTTCTTGGGTGAAATTCTTCAGAAATTTTTAAAAAATGAACGACATCCTTATAGCGATCTGCAAGGTTAAAAGCGAATTCACTATTCTCGTTTTTTGATATTTGAATTGTATTTGTGGAAGAGTCAACATCATATTGTAACCAACCCTGCGAGGCTAGCATTCGTAAGCCAACATTTAAGTATCCTTCGTTTGCTTTAAATGTTGAAGTGATTTCTTCAAGCTGAAAACTTTCTTTGGTAAGAATATAGTCCAGCACCCCTTTTTCTTTTAATGAATACGCAACCGGTGCTAGGGCAATTCCGTCTAAATGTCTAAATAGCTCTTCACGGAATTTATTTTTTTCTTCTTTAGATAACATTAAGCCTTTTTTAATATAGATTAGTTCTTGTAAAAATAGAGAAAAAAATGAAAGGAGATTTTAAGACTTCTATTAATGCAAAAAACCCTCATAAATGAAGGTTTTTAAATTTTTGTTTGAATAATTTTTATTCTATTTCTGCAGATTCTAAATCATCAATTTTCCATGAAAGTATTAAATACTTAATTTTTGCTTCATCAGGAATATTAACTGCATCGATTACAAAATTTGGGTTGTACCTTAAGTTTTCTGGTAATTCCTTTTTGTCGATGTTTATAAAAAGATCACTATCTTCTAAAAACACTACCACTGTACTTAATGTAGTTTCAATATTCGAAATTTTATAATTGTCTTTTACATCTTTAAATGTGCTGTTTATATTCAGTCCTTTAATAGTTTTATAGCGATCGTCAAAAAATTGAAAATTTGAGATTAAAGATTCTGGATCATAATTATCTCTTGGTGAGATAAGCATTAGTTTTTTCCCTCCTTTTTCATAGATCTCAACTTCTCCTACAGTAGAGGATTCATTTTGTCTAGGGTTTAGTCTTACAATGGAGTCCATTGCAAAAATAGAATCTATTTGTTTTATTTTCATTCCTATAGTTAAATGACCTACAGTGCTATTTGAAATTAAAAAGGCATCCTTTTCTTCTGCACATTGAATGAATAGTAGAAGTGTTAAAATGCTTATTGTTATTGATTTAATCATTAGTGTTGTTTCGTTAATTATTGAATGCCAAATTTAATAAAATTGAATTGGAAAACTCTTTTTATTTTATCATTTTACCTAATATTCCTAATACTCCTCTTATCACTGTAGCACTGGTAAGTATTTTAATGAAAGGGTTTAGTTTTGTGCTTTTTCGTGAAGATGAACGGGAAGAGGTTCTTTTTACACTTTCTTTTTCTTTTCGTGCCTTTTTAATGACTTCTTCATCGTTAGCAATTTCAATTTTTTCATTCAATAATTCATAAGCACTTTCGCGATCTATTTCTTTATCATATTTTGGAATCAGTTTTGAAGTATCTAAAACTTCTTGTAATTCATTGTCCTCTAAAACATCCATTCTGCTCATAGGAGCTCTTAGTAAAGTTGCAGCTAAAGGAGTAGGTCTTCCTTTTTCATTTAATGCAGTAACTAATGCTTCGCCAATTCCTAGTTTAGTTAATACTTCATCTGTTTTATAATAAGAAGAAATAGGGTAGTTTTCTGCGGTCATTTTAATGGCCTTTCGGTCTTTTGCTGTAAATGCCCTTAAAGCATGTTGGATTTTTAAGCCTAACTGACTTAATACTGCATCTGGGACATCGGTTGGGTTTTGTGTTACAAAATATAGACCAACACCCTTAGAGCGAATTAATTTTACAATGCTTTCAATTTGATTGAGTAACGCTTTACTAGCTTCATTAAATATTAGATGAGCTTCGTCGATAAATATCACCAACTCTGGTCTCCCACTATCTCCTTGCTCTGGAAAAGTAGCGTAAATTTCAGCCAATAGACTTAACATAAAAGTGGAGAACAACTGGGGTCTATCCTGAATATCTGTTAAACGAACAATATTGATGAAACCCATTCCATTTTCATCAATTCGCAATAAATCATCAGTATCGAATGACTTTTCTCCAAAAAACAAATCTCCTCCTTGTTGTTCTAAAGCAACAATTTTCCTTAGTATTGATCCTGTAGAAGAAGAAGAAATTCGACCATATTCTTCTGTAAGTTCTTTTTTCCCTTCGCCAGTAGCATATTGTAGAACCTTTTTAAAGTCTTTTAAATCTAATAATGGATATTTATTGTCGTCACAAAATTTAAATAAAACCGAAATTATTCCAGCTTGTGTCTCACTAACATTCAAAATTCTAGAAAGAAGTATAGGGCCAAATTCACTAACAGTTGCTCTTAGTTTAACACCCCCTTGTTTAGAAAGAGTTAAAATTTCAACTGGAAATTTTTTGGCTTCAAAAGGAATCCCAATTTTTTGATGTCGTTCGTCGATCTTCGGATGTCCTGGACTTGGTTTTGCGATTCCACTTAAATCCCCTTTCATATCCATAAGCAATACTGGAATACCTTTCTCTGAAAGATTTTCTGCCATTACTTGTAATGTCTTCGTTTTTCCAGTCCCAGTAGCCCCAGCAATTAAACCATGACGATTTAAAGTTTTAAGTGGAATTTTAACGAAAGCATTGGTTATCGCTTCTTCATCTAACATTGCTGCGCCAAGGATAATGAATTCCCCTTTGGTTTTATTTCCTTCCGTAATAAAATCAAAAAAAGTTGCTTTATTTGTCATCGTAATATTTTCCTTAAAAATACTAATTGTCTTCCAGTAATAAGCAAAAATTTTAATTCTATAAACATATAATTATTCCCTCTTTAAAAATTATCTTTGCCCCGATGCAAAATGAAACAAAAAATTTAGTAGATAAAGGAGAGTTACTTCCATTGATGGAAGATTTTTATACGATCCAAGGAGAGGGCTTTCATAAAGGAACCGCAGCTTATTTTGTAAGAATTGGCGGTTGTGATGTAGGTTGTCATTGGTGCGATGTAAAAGAAAGTTGGGATGCAGATTTACATCCACCAACAGAGATTAATACGATAGCTGCTAAAGCATCCAGTCACTCTAATACAGTAGTTGTTACAGGTGGAGAGCCTTTAACATGGAATATGGATCCATTAACTTCACTCTTTAAAGAAAAAGGGATGCAAGTACATATTGAAACTTCTGGAGCCTATGAACTTTCAGGAACATGGGATTGGATTTGTTTGTCACCTAAAAAAATAAAACTTCCAAAAGATAAAATATACGAAGTTGCAGATGAGCTTAAAATGATTATTGCTAGCAAATCAGATTTTAAATTTGCTGAAGAACAAGCGCTGAAGGTAAATGAAAATTGTATATTATATCTACAGCCCGAATGGAGTAAAAGAGAGAAGTTAATACCCTTGATGGTAGATTATGTAATGGCAAACCCGAAATGGAAAGTTTCTTTGCAAACCCATAAATATTTAAATATTCCATAAAAAAAATCGAGATCTAGATTATGCTAGACCCCGATTAATTTATGATTTGTATTCCGTAATTTGTTTACAGAATAAAGCTATATTATTTTGTAAATGGTACTGCAATACGTGTCGTATCCCAACCTAAATGCATAACAACTCCACTATCTGATCCTTCAATTGCAATAGAAAATGCTTCTAAAGATGCATCAACCTGAGTAGCGGGAACCTTTACTCTAACAACATCATTGCTTTCTTTGTAATAATAAGAACCCCAGGCATTTAAATCTGTATTTATAATAATGGTCCATTCTTTTTCGCCTGGAATAGCTAAAAGAGAATAACTTCCAGCTTTTAATGTTGTGTCTCCCAGTTTAAAATCTGTATAAAGAACTAACTCAGGAGCCTCATTGGCACCGGTTCTCCAAACCTTACCATTAGGAGCAAGTTTACTTAGTTCTCTGTCTTTAAGTTGTGGTCTACTGTAAATAATCTTCATTTGTTTGTTGGCATCCTTATAACTGCTTGGATAAGATGCGATATCTAAAGGACTTTTGTCTAGGTCTTTAAAATCTTGTGCCGTTACATTTAAGGATAATACCATTAAAAATGCAAATACTAATGTTGTGATAGTTGTAAATTTTTTCATTTTGTTTGTTTTAATTTGATGTTAAAAGTAGTTTTCCAATTTTAAAATATTGAGAATTTTTTGTTAAAAAAATATTGATTGATATGTCGAGAATAAAATGAAAACTTACGTTTTTGTTTGATAAAAACATATAAGCTTAAGATTGAAATTTCGGTTTTGAGCAACCCTTGGGTTTTTATTCAAAATTGAAAGGTGTAAAAACAAGTAAAATCAATTTTAAGGAGCTTTTTAAGCTTTTTAAGCGACTATTGGGTAATTAACAAATAGTTGATAAATACCTGTAAAATGGAATTTTAAGCTTTAAATACCGAAAGGTAAAGAGTATATTTGTTAATGGTCAGAGTAAAGTTTTGCCTTTATTTTGACTATTTAAATTAACATTATTTAATTATTATTTATGAGTGAAGAACAAAAAAAAGGGAATTATGGTGCCGATAGTATCCAGGCATTAGAAGGAATGGAGCATGTAAGAATGCGCCCCTCGATGTATATTGGAGATGTTGGGGTGCGTGGATTACATCACTTGGTTTATGAGGTGGTAGATAATTCTATAGATGAGGCAATGGGAGGGCATTGTGATACTATTGATGTAATTATTAATGAAGATAATTCCGTTTCTGTAAAAGATAATGGTCGTGGAATTCCTATAGATTTACATAAAAAAGAAGGAGTTTCCGCTTTAGAAGTGGTGATGACGAAGATAGGTGCTGGTGGAAAGTTTGATAAAGATTCTTATAAAGTTTCTGGAGGTTTACACGGTGTTGGGGTTTCTGTTGTTAATGCATTGTCGGGTCATTTAAGAGCGACAGTACATCGTGATGGTAAGATCTGGGAACAAGAATATGAGCGTGGAAAAACAATGTATCCGGTTAAGCCAATTGGGGAGACAGATTTTCGAGGAACTATAGTTACGTTTAGTCCAGACACTGAGATATTTAAGCAGACAATAGAATTTAGTTACGATACCTTAGCGACTAGACTTAGAGAATTGTCTTTTCTAAATAAAGGAATTACAATTACACTTCAGGATAAACGACATAAAGAGGAGAATGGTGAATTTGTTTTTGAAACCTTTCATAGTACAGAAGGACTTAAAGAGTTTATTCGTTTTCTAGACGATACTAGAGAGCCAATTATTGGAGAAGTGATTTTTATGGAAGGGGAGAAAAAAGATATCCCTGTAGAAGTTGCAATGATATATAATACTTCTTATAGTGAAAACTTACACTCCTATGTAAATAACATTAATACTCATGAAGGAGGAACGCATCTTTCTGGTTTTAGAAGAGGGCTGACTCATACGCTTAAAAAGTATGCAGATACTTCCGGAATGTTAGATAAATTGAAGTTTGACATTTCTGGTGACGACTTCAGAGAAGGCTTAACTGCAATTATTTCAGTAAAGGTTGGGGAGCCTCAATTTGAAGGACAAACCAAAACTAAATTAGGAAACAGAGAGGTTTCCTCAGCGGTAAGTCAAGCGGTATCTGAAATGCTTGAGAATTATTTAGAAGAAAACCCTAACGATGCAAAAACCATAGTTCAGAAAGTTATTCTTGCAGCACAGGCAAGACATGCCGCCAATAAAGCTCGCGCAATGGTACAGCGTAAATCCGTTATGAGTATTGGAGGCTTGCCAGGGAAATTAAGTGATTGTTCTGAGCAAGATCCTGCTATATGCGAAGTGTTTCTTGTAGAGGGAGATTCTGCAGGGGGTACAGCTAAACAAGGACGTGATCGTAATTTTCAAGCTATCCTACCATTAAGAGGGAAAATTCTTAATGTAGAAAAAGCTATGCAACATAGAGTTTTTGAAAATGAGGAAATTAGAAACATATTTACGGCATTAGGGGTAACTATTGGGACAGAAGAAGATAGTAAAGCATTAAATATTGAGAAATTACGATATCATAAAGTAGTTATCATGTGTGATGCCGATGTAGATGGTAGTCATATTGAAACTTTAATTCTTACTTTTTTCTTTAGATATATGAAAGAGTTAATTGAAAATGGCAATATTTATATAGCGACTCCTCCTTTATATTTAGTTAAAAAAGGAGCAAAAAAGAAGTATGCTTGGAGTGATGAAGAAAGGGATGAGATTCAAAAAGAATATGGCGATGGATGTAAAATACAACGTTATAAAGGTCTTGGGGAAATGAATGCTATACAACTTTGGGATACTACGATGAAACCATCTTCTAGGACTCTTCGTAAAATAGTTATTGAAAATGGAGTAGAAGCTGATCGAGTGTTTTCTATGTTGATGGGAGATGAGGTTCCACCTCGAAGAGAATTTATTGAAAAAAATGCAGTCTATGCTAATATAGACGTATAGTAATTGTAATAAATTATAATAACAGCCCATCTTATTAATTCAATAAGATGGGCTTTTTGTTTTTCATTATTTCATGTCTAATTTTACGCTATAAAATTGTATTTTTGCAGCTTCTTACCAACTAAGGTAGAATACATTAATTAAACACAAAAAAACATTAAACTATGAAAATTACAATTGTTGGAGCAGGTGCTGTAGGTGCAAGTTGTGCTGAGTATATTGCTATTAAAAATTTTGCAAGCGAAGTAGTAATTTTAGATATAAAAGAAGGGTTTGCCGAAGGTAAAGCGATGGATTTGATGCAAACTGCATCCTTAAATGGTTTTGACACTAAGATAGTTGGTGTAACTGGAGATTATTCAAAAACTGCAAAAAGTGATATTGTAATTATTACTAGTGGTATTCCACGTAAGCCAGGAATGACAAGGGAAGAGTTAATAGGTATTAATGCAGGGATTGTAAAAATGGTTTCTTCTAGTTTAATTGAGCATTCGCCAGAAGCAATTGTTATTGTAGTTAGTAACCCTATGGATACTATGACTTATTTGGTTCATAAATCTACAGGTTTACCAAAAAATAGAATTATTGGAATGGGTGGTGCATTAGACAGTGCTCGTTTTAAATATAGATTAGCAGAAGCTTTAGGTGCTCCTATTAGTGATGTTGATGGAATGGTGATTGGTGGCCATAGTGATACAGGAATGATTCCTTTAACTAGAATGGCTACTCGTAATAGTGTTCCTGTTACTGAATTCCTTTCAGAAGAAAGATTAAATCAAGTAAAAGAAGATACTAAGGTTGGAGGGGCTACTTTAACTAAATTATTAGGTACTTCTGCTTGGTATGCTCCTGGAGCTGCTGTTTCTGGATTGGCTCAAGCCATCGCTTGTGATCAAAAGAAAATGTTTCCTTGCTCAACAATGTTAGAAGGAGAATACGGATTAAATGATATTTGTATTGGAGTTCCTGTTATATTAGGAAGAAATGGTATTGAGAAGATTGTAGAGTTAGACCTTACAGATGCTGAAAAAGAACATATTTCAGTAAGTGCAGAAGGGGTTAGAAAAACAAACGGATTGTTAGAATTATAATATTCAACACTTTAAAATAGATATTTATATAAAGACTGCAGAAATGCAGTCTTTATTTTTTATATTTGGCGAATGAAAGCGAAATGGTACCTAAGTACTTTTATTGTTATCCTTACCTTATTAGGGCTTAGTCAGCAACAATTTTCTGTTCCAAATCAAGAAATTGTCGTTCAGTTTACTACTAATGAAATTGCCCTACTTGAAACTCAAAATACCATAGCGATTGTAAAAAAGCAATTACAAACTATTGGAGTTGAAAATATTCAGATACATAAAGGAGCTAACGGAAAATTAAAGATCACCTACTTTAGTGATATTGATGTTGCTTCCATAAAAGAAATACTTTCTAAAAAGAAAGATTTAAAAATAATTTATTCTTCTATATTTCAAAAAGAAGGGGATTCTAAATTTCCTTCTAATAAACATTCAAATCACTTTAAACTCGATGTTCTTGAAATTCAAAAAAGCAGTGATGGGGAAGGGGATTTTAACGGATATGCTTTAGAGTTAAAGCCAGAAAGCGATCGATTTTTCACTTCAGTAGTTTATTTGCCCTATGCAGATGTTGCAGTTAAAGAAACAAACAAAGCTGAAAAAGTAGCGTATGCAATTCATAAAAAGATTGCAATTGCAATAGATAATTCTTCACACAATATTCCAGAAGTTAGGGCAGGCCCAGTTGCCGCTTAAAACACTTAAATGGCTTAATTATTAGACTAATCAAGCTATTCAAAATTCAATTTAATATCATTAAAATTAATTGTCAGGTTATAGGGTAAATTCTATATTTGCTCGTTTTAAAAAATATTTGACTAATAAATAAAATAAAAATGCAAAACAAAGGACTAATTAAAGTATTTGCAATATTGTTTGGACTGGTAAGTTTATACCAGCTTTCCTTTACATATATTTCAAATCAAGTGGAAGATGAAGCAAAAGTATTTGCTAATACTAAATTTCCATCCAGCGAACCTGAAAAAAGAGATGCTGCTGAAGCAAGTTACCTAGATTCTATAGGGAATACTGCTGTAATTTTAGGAATAGATTACAATACTGCTAAAGGTAAAGAACTAAACAAAGGTTTAGATTTAAAAGGTGGTATTAATGTAATACTTCAGGTATCTGTAAAAGATATCTTAAGAGGATTGGCAAACAATTCTAAAGACGCTGCTTTTAACCAAGCATTAAATGATGCTTCTGTACTTCAGAAAGATGCGCAAGAAACGTATTTAGAGTCTTTCTTTAAAGCTTACGAAGCTTTACCAGGAGAAAATTATTTAGCATCACCAGATGTGTTTTTTAATAAAAATTTAGAAGACGATATCAATGCTTCTATGACCAATGAAGAGGTAAAGCCTGTTATTGAAAGAAAAATTGATGAGTCTATTACTGCAGCTTTTGAGGTATTAAGAAAACGTATCGATAAATTTGGAGTTACACAACCAAACATTCAACGTATTGGAAAATCTGCTCGTATATTAGTAGAATTGCCTGGTGCTAAGGATGTAAATCGTGTTAAGAAATTACTACAAAGTACAGCTCAGTTAGAGTTTTGGGAAGTATATAAAATTGATGAATTGGCTGGCTTTTTGCAAGCTGCAGATTCAAAGTTAGCAGAAGTATTAAAGACAGATGCACCAGTTGAAGTAGAAAAAGACTCTACAGATACTGAAGGAAGTGTTGTTGATGATTTATTAGGAGGAGAAGATGTTAAAGACTCTATTGCCGATGCACAAAAGGAAAGACCTTTACTTGGTAAAATGCAATATCCAGGTTCAGCTGGAAGGCCAGAATTAGGGACTTTTTTATTAAAAGATACAGTATCTGTAAATAGTTATTTACGTATGCCACAAGTAAGAGCATTACTAAGTAACGACCAACGTTATGCAAAATTTGTTTGGGGTATCGCAACTGCTAATGAGGAATTAGCTGAAGAAGTAATTACTCTATATGCTATAAAATCTAATAGAGACAATACGCCTCCATTAGCTGGTGGTGTAGTTGTAGATGCACTACAAACTTATGACCAATTAGGTAGAGTTGTTGTGAGTATGCAAATGAATGCTAGAGGAGCTAGAGTCTGGGAAGAAATGACTGGTAAAGCATTTAATAATGGTACGCAAATAGCAATTGTGCTAGATGATATTGTGTATTCAGCACCAGGAGTAACAAGTGGTCCTATCGCAGGAGGTAGTAGTCAGATTTCTGGAGATTTTAGTATTACAGAAGGGCAAGATTTAGCGAATGTATTACGTGCAGGTAAATTACCAGCATCTGCAGAGATAATTCAAGGGGAAGTTATTGGACCAACATTAGGTCAAGAAGCAATAGATAGTGGAATATTTTCTTTCTTATTGGCACTTGCTTTTGTATTGATTTGGATGGTGTTCTACTATGGTAGAGCCGGAATCTTTGCAGATGTTGCTCTAGTAGTAAACATCGTATTTATATTTGGAATATTAGCAGGACTAGGTGCGGTACTTACACTTCCTGGAATTGCAGGTATTATTTTAACTATAGGTATGTCGGTAGATGCGAACGTACTTATTTTTGAACGTATCAAAGAAGAGTTAGCGAAAGGAAAAGCTCAGAAAGATGCCATAAACGATGGATTTAATAATGCGCTTTCATCTATTTTGGATGCCAATATTACTACAGGTCTTACGGGATTAATTTTATTAGTTTTCGGAACAGGACCAATTCAAGGATTTGCAACTACCTTATTAATAGGTATCGCAACTTCATTGTTCACAGCAATATTTATTACTAGATTGTTTATTGATAGTTATACAAGAAATGGAAAGCCATTACCTTGTTCAACATCTTTTACAAAAAACATTCTTAGAAAAAATAATTTCGATTTCTTGAAAAAACGTAAAATAGCTTATGTTTTCTCTGGAATTATGATCGCAATTAGTTTAGGGTCTTTATTTACAGTAGGTCTTAATCAAGGTGTAGATTTTGTTGGAGGAAGAACTTATACTGTTCGTTTTGATAGAGATGTAGATGCTAATGCTGTAGAAGATGATTTGGTAGCAGTCTTCGGAAGTGCTGAAGCTAAAACCTATGGTGGTGATAATCAACTTAAGATTACTACTAAATATAAAGTGGATGAAAGCGGTACTGAAATAGATGAAGAAATTGAAACTAAGTTGTACGAAGGCCTAAAGCCAAACCTTCCAGAAGGATTTACTTACGATGAGTTTATAGACGATTACGATAATAAAGTAGCAGGTAGAATGGAATATTACAAGGTTAGTCCTACTATTGCTGATGATATTAAGAAAGCTTCTTTTTGGGCTGTTTTGGGATCTTTAGTAGTCGTGTTTTTATACATATTATTACGTTTTAGAAGATGGCAATTTAGTTTAGGAGCTGTTGCTGCAGTATTCCACGATGTTTTAATAGTATTGGGGATATTCTCTTTAACGTATAAAATTATGCCATTTAATATGGAAATAGGACAATCTTTTATTGCTGCAATACTTACAGTAATTGGTTATTCTCTGAATGATACCGTGGTTGTTTTTGACCGTATCCGTGAGTATTTTAACGAGCATTCAACTTGGAAAATTAATAGAGTTATCGATGCTGCATTAAACAGTACTTTAAGCCGTACCTTAAATACATCATTAACTACAATGATCGTATTGTTATCTATTTTCATCTTTGGAGCAGAATCTATTAGAGGATTAATATTTGCATTGATGATAGGGGTATTAGTTGGAACTTACTCTTCATTGTTTATTGCAACACCTGTAATGTTTGATACCGTTAAGAAAAAAGGAATTGACTTAACGGATAAGAATAAAAAAGAAGAGGAAGAAGATATAGTTTAATCCTTCTTTTCTTTTGAAATAAAAAAAACCATCCTGATTTTATCAGGATGGTTTTTTTATGTTTTAATAATCTGTATTGATTTTTTAGAATTAGGTAAAAGTTTAATTGAAAATCTTAGTTAGTTGCCCATTCAATCTTATCTCCTTTTTCTAGACCCAAAATATCAGATTGCCCTGCATTAATTTCAAGAACATACAATATTGGTCCTTCTGATGGCAATGTTCCTTTATCGTAGGGTTTTGCGTTTTTATGAATGTTAACGATCTCTTTTTCGCTATTTATAAAAATGATGTCTATGGAAAACTCCGTGTTTTTCATATAAAAAGATCGAGTCTTGTTCTCTTTAAAAATAAAAAGCATAGATTGATTATCTTCCATAGAATGACGATACATTAACCCAGTTTGGGTTTCATATTCCGTTTCAGCTATTTCAAGATCCAGTGTTTTTATAAGGGAGTCGTTTCCAGCTTTCTTCAGTGTAAGTTCTCCTTCTTTCGTAAAAGTAACTTCTTTAGTTATAGATTTTGTGGAATTCGTTTCTTTACAACTTTGAAAAAATAGAGTTGTTCCAATAATTGCAATAGTAAATATTATTTTTTTCATGAAGTAACCGGTCTGTTTTTAGAAGTAATAATTAGATAAATTCCAGCTAAAATAAAAGGAATACTTAGCCATTGTCCAGTATTAAGAGCCCATTCGCCTCGGCCATCTACTTGCGCTTCTTTAACAAATTCTACAAAGAAACGTACCGTCCATAGCAACACGAAAAACATTCCTAAAAGAAAACCCATTTGTTTGCTTTTGTTTGTTTTCCAGTATAAGTACCATAGTGCTAGGAATACGAAAATATATCCAAATGATTCATATAATTGGGCAGGATGTCTAAATGGAATGGCATCTAAAATAGTAGCGTATTCAGGATTATTTACAATGGAAGTATATGCGTCACTTGCATTTTTAATACCTGTAGATCTTACTACTTGATATTTTGAAATTCCATCCTGAACAAACTTTACGCCAAGAGGAAAATCCCCAGAGGCTTTACCGATGATTTCAGAATTAATAAAATTTCCTATTCTCACAAAAACAGCACCACTAGCTACTGCAATTACGATTCTATCTAAAACCCAAAGTATTGGTTTTTTAATTACTTTTTTACTGTATAGAAACATGGCAATAATAATTCCTATTGCTGCTCCATGACTTGCTAGGCCTTGAAAACCTGTAAATTCAAATTCTGGGACAGTTCTAAATGGCAGGAAAACCGATATAAAATCTTGTGAAAATAATTCCGGTTGGTAAAAAATCACATGCCCCAAACGTGCTCCTACTAATGTGGCAAGGACAACATAAATAAATAAGCTATCCATTTTATCTGGTGTTTGCCCTTCTTTATCAAATATTTTTTTGGTAAGAAACCAGCCAATAGTAAATGCAATAACAAACATTAAACTATAATACCTAATCACAAAAAAACCCAAATCGATTCCTTCAGAAGGATTCCAAATAAAACTTAATGAATACATAGTTGATTTTTAATTATAAGAAGTGTAAATATAACAAAAGCAATACTTTTTAATTATTAAAAAATAATTAAAGTATAAATTTAATTCTCATCCTTTTTTGGAACAGGATCATAGCCAGAACCGCCCCAAGGATTGCAACTGCCAATGCGTTTAATAGCAAGCCATCCTCCTTTAAAAAGACCGTGTTTTTGAAGTGCTTCTATTGTATAATGAGAACAGGTTGGACTGTATCTGCAAGTGGAAGGTAAAATAGGAGAAATTAATAATTGATATCCTTTAATAAGTAATACAAAAGGATACGTAATTATTTTTTTCATAAAGAAATAGTCGAAATGTATTATACCTAATTACTAAAGTAATTAATTCAGTGAAAAGGTTGTTCCGTCTTTTCCGTCTTTTAATTGAATGCCAGCGTCTAATAATTGATCTCGAATTAAATCGCTAGTAGCGAAATCTTTATTTGCTCTAGCTTGATTTCTTAATCCGATTAATATGGATATTGCATCAGATAGTTTATTGCTGTCATTAGACTCTATGTTTATAGAGTCTTCTAAACCAAGTACATCGAATATAAAGTCAGACATTGTTTTTTGAAGCAAATCAATATCACTTTGTGATAAAGATATTTTTTCCTCTTTAGAAGAATTAATGATTTTTGCTGCTTCAAATAATTGAGCGATAAGAATAGGACTATTAAAGTCATCGTTCATAGCATCATAACAGGATTGTCTCCATTTAGAAACATCAAAATCACTATTGTCAGAAGCTTTGATTCCGGATAACATTCTATAAGCATCCATCAATCTATTAAATCCTTTTTCTGAGGCTAATAATGCATCATTCGAAAAATCGAGAATACTTCGATAATTAGCTTGGTACATAAAAAACTTAGTCACGGTAGCTGAAAATGCTTTGCTTAGTTTGGTATTATCACCCGAAAATATTTCAGAAGGTAAAATATTGTTTCCAGTAGATTTAGCCATTTTTTTACCGTTTAGAGTAAGCATATTAGCATGCATCCAATAGTTAACTGGGTTTACATTGGTTGAAGCTTCAGATTGAGCGATTTCACATTCATGATGCGGAAATTTTAAATCCATTCCACCTCCATGAATATCGAACTGTTTGCCTAAATATTTTGTACTCATGGCGGTACATTCTAAGTGCCATCCTGGAAAACCATCACTCCAAGGAGAAGGCCAGCGCATAATATGTTCTGGCTCCGCTTTTTTCCATAATGCAAAATCTTGTGGATTTTTCTTATCTGATTGCCCGTCTAAAACCCGTGTATTAGCTACCATGTCTTCTAGATTTCTACCACTTAGTTTTCCATAAGAATGCTCTTCATTAAACTTATGTACATCAAAATATACAGATCCATTTACTTCATAGGCATATCCTTCAGAAAGGATTTTTTCAATAATTACAATTTGCTCAATAATATGGCCAGTTGCTGTTGGTTCAATACTGGGAGCTAAGGCATTAAAATGAGACATGGTGGTATGAAAGTCTATGGTATATCGTTGAACGATTTCCATAGGTTCCACCATTTCCATTCTTGCTTTTTTTGCAATTCGATCTTCACCGCTATCGCCATCATTTTCTAAATGACCTGCATCGGTTATATTTCTTACATATCGAACTTTATAGCCCAAATGTTTTAAATAACGAAAAACCAAATCGAAAGATAAAAACGTACGACAATTCCCTAAATGAACGTTGCTGTAAACCGTAGGTCCACAAACATACATTCCAACTACTCCTTTGTTAATAGGAGTAAATATTTCTTTAGTTTTTGAAATGGAATTATAAATACTAAGTTTTTGTTGCTCGATAAGTTTCATTTATTTTTGGTATATAGGATGTCCAGATTTATCTGAAAATCTTTTTTATGGCTTAAATAATTTGATTGTGATTTAAAAGGTCTGATTAAAATTCGGTGTCAAATTTCACATAATCCAAAAACTCTCTACGAGTATCTGCATTTTTAAATTTTCCTCCAAATTCACTGGTAATAGTGCTACTATCAATGTCTCGAATACCTCTTGAATTAACGCATAAATGTTTGGCGTCTATAATACAAGCAACGTCTTTTGTATTAAGAACTTGTTGAAGTTCTTTTACAATTTGTATGGTAAGTCTTTCCTGTACTTGTGGGCGTTTTGCATAATAATCAACTACTCTGTTCATTTTTGATAGACCTACTACTGTCCCGTTAGAGATATAGGCAATATGTGCCTTACCAACGATAGGAAGTAAATGATGCTCACAAGTAGAGTATAAGGTGATATTTTTTTCCACAAGCATTTCACCATACTTGTATTTATTGTCAAAGGTGGAAGCTTTAGGTTTGTTCTTAGGATTTAATCCGCCAAATATTTCTTGAACAAACATTTTAGCTACTCGTGTTGGAGTACCTTTTAAACTATCATCGGTTAGGTCCATTCCTAAAGTATTCAAAATGTTTTGAACATCTTCTTTAATGAGTGCAATTTTCTCAACTTCACTAAGTTGAAACGCATCAGGGCGTAAAGGAGTATCCGATGAGGTTCCTACATGTTCGTTTCCAAACTCTTCTATTTCTTTCAATTGTTTTTCTAAATCCATTGGTATTAATTATAATACAGGGTGCAAAGATACACATTCAATTAAAATTATGGAAAATTGAATCTCAATATTTAATATTTGAAATTCTATTTTATCATAAATATTCCTTAAATTTCGCGCAATATTTAATGTTTTGCTATGAAATATTCCCCATATTCACTTTTAGTGTTAGTTTTTCTATTGTTTTTTTCAAAAAATAATTATGCCCAAGGCCCTGGCTCATTGTTTGTTGATGCAGGACTAGATGTTGTGATTCCTTGTGGAACTGGAGGTTGTGCCGATATTACAGCGGATTACTTAGAGATATATGAGACCTTTAGTACTAACTATACAGTTGAGTCTATACCTTATAACCCACCTTTTCCTTTTAATGGCTTGGCAAATAATATGAATCCAAATCTAGATGATAGATGGTCAGTAGTAGAAACACTGCCTTTTGAATTTTGCTTTTTCGGAAACTTAGAACAACAATTTAGAGTAGGTTCCAATGGTTTAATCACTTTTGATGTAGGAGGAGATGACTTTAATGATTGGAGTTTTGATGCAGATTTACCAAATAATACACAAGATGCATTAGGGGAAGGGAATATTTTTACCCCAGTACATGATATAGACCCCTCTGTTGCAAATACTGATGAAATTGGATATGAAGTTTTAGGGACTTATCCTAATAGAGTATTGGTAGTTTCCTTTTTTGCAGTATCCTTATATTCTGTATCCTGTAATAGCCAAAGAGCAACTCATATGGCGGTTTTATATGAGTTTTCTAATGTTATTGAAATATATATGCAGGATAAACCAGTTTGCCCTACATGGAATGATGGTAATGCTGCATTAGGTATTCAAAATAATGATGGGGATATTGCTTATGTACCACCCGGAAGAAATACTTCAGATTCCCCTTGGACTGCTTTTGAAGAAGCGTGGAGTTTTGCACCTGTCGGTGCTGAAACCTTTGTTTTTGAATGGTTAGACTCTACTGGAGCCGTTATTGGGAATACTGCAACAATTAATGTATGTCCTGCTGGTGGTTCAGAAATATTTACAGCTAGAGTTACCTATACAAATACTTGTAATGGAGATGTAGTCGTATTAGAAGATGATGTTTTGGTTGTCGAAGATTCTCCATTTTCTGTAGATTTAGGTCCAGACTTGATAACTTGTGATACACCAGACGTATTATTAGATGCGGACCAAGGAGATCCAACCTATACCTATCAGTGGTTTTTAAATGCAGCTCCAATTGCAGGAGCAATTAATACTACCTATTTAGTAACTGCACCTAATTCTGGAACTTATTCTGTTGAAGTAATTGACCCTGCAGATCCACTTTGTCCAGGAATAGATCAAGTAATTATTACTTATTTACAAACGCCTATAATAGCAAATCCTCCTGTAGATCTTTTTCAGTGTGATGATGGAGTCAATACAGGGATATTTGATTTAACAGTAAACTCTTTTTTAATCCTAGGCGGTCAAGATCCTTTGGTTTTTGAAGTAAAATTTTACGAAACATTTATAGATAGTCAGAACGATACCAATGAAATTTTAACACCTACAGTTTATCCGATTATAGGAACGCTACAAACTATTTATGCTAGAATACAAGAAATTACAACTGGAGAGTGTTTTGATTTAACGGATTTTGAAATTGAATTTTTGCCAGCAACTGCTGGACCAATGACAGATTATGAAGCTTGTGATTTTGATTCAGATGGTTTTGTAAGTATAGATTTAATAGTTTTGAAAGATGCTGAAGCCTTAAATGGCCAAGATCCTTTGCAATACAATGTCAGCTATCATGCATCTCAAATAGACGCAGATGCTAATGCTAATGCTTATCCAAATCCATATATAGTTGCAGCCCCAACAGAAACTATATTTGTTCGTGTAGAAAGTAATTCAACGAATACTTGTTATGCCACAGATAGTTTTGATGTTAATATAAATGTTGCCCCAGTAGCTTTAACTCCCTTGCCTTATATTCTTTGTGACGAGGTGCCTAACGATGGTTTAGCTATTTTTGATTTAACTACAAAAGATGCAGAAATAACAGGTGGAAATCCAGATGCAGTAGTATTCTATCATGAGTCCCAAATAGATGCTGATACTGGTGCTAATCCTATATTAGTTCCTGCGGCATATATTAATATTGACCCAAGTTATCAAATTGTTTATGTTCGTGTAGAAAATGTAAATAGCTCTGATTGTTATAATACTACAGAGTTAGTTTTACAAGTAGACAAGGCTCCTGCGATCACGGATCCAATAGAGGATTATTTTTTATGTGACAATGACCAGGATGGCATTGAGGTTTTCGATTTAACTACTATGGATGCCGAGATATTAAATACCTTGGTAGGAGTAACGTTGATTTACTTTAACACCCAGTTAGATGCTGAGAATAATACGAATCCTATTGCAACTCCAGGGGTTTACCCTAGTAGTGGAGAGACGATCTGGGTACGCGCAGAGAATTCAGCTGGCTGTTTAACGGTATCTTTCTTTGAATTGGTCTTAGGCTTGGTTCCTATCTATGTAGAGGTTCCTTTATTTTCTCAGTGTGACGATGCTATTTTGGATGGTTTTACGGAGTTTGATTTAAATTCTCAGAATGCTACTA
>OLHJ01000034.1_pt1 | contig 62575 bp, 58 predicted proteins | sample 1609491 | NCBI WGS metagenome assembly OLHJ01 (sample SAMN05416861, study PRJEB24817) | seawater metagenome | isolation source: Sea water | place: Canada:Atlantic | collected 2013-11
AGATGCTCAGGAGTCTCGTGGGCTCGGAGATGTGTATAAGAGACAGAGATAATACCTTGGAATCGGTTGATTTCAATAGATCAATTAAATGAGTTGGATAAAGAATCGTTTCATCAGCCTATAGCTATTTTTAAGCATTCATCACGTTGTGGAGTTAGTAGTATGACTTTAAGACAATTTGAAAGCAATTTTAATATTGAAATAGATAATGTTAAACTCTATTTTTTAGATTTAATTGCTTTTAGAGAGGTCTCTAATGAGGTAGCTATTCGGTTTCAAGTAATGCACCAGAGCCCACAGCTAATAGTTTTAAAAAACGGAAATACCATACACCATAGTTCTCACTATAGTATAGATGCTGGCCTTTTTGAAAAATTTAATTAATTTATTTATTCCTTGGCAGGAAGAACTTTACCACTACAATTACCAAAACCAATTCTTAGTCCGTTTTTTTCACTGTAAGCATGCATGATTACGGTATCGTTATCATTGATAAATTTTCTTTCTAGACCATTTTTTAATTGCACAGGATTTTGACCTCTCCAACTAAGTTCTAACATAGAACCATATTCTTCTTTGGTTGGACCAGAAATAGTTCCAGATCCCATCATATCTCCAGAGCGAACATTACATCCATTAACTGTATGGTGAGTTAGCTGTTGTGCCATAGACCAATACATGTATTTGAAATTAGAATTAGCAACAATAGTTTCTTCTTCTCCTTCTGGTTGGATTCCTACTTGTAATTTAATGTCAAAGTTTTTATTTTTCCCATGTTGCAAATAGGCTAGTGGAGTAGGATCTTGCGTTGGACCATTTGTTCTAAATGGCTCTAAAGCGTCTAAAGTAACAATCCAAGGGGAAATGGTAGAAGCAAAACTTTTTCCTAAAAAGGGACCTAGGGGAACATATTCCCATGCTTGAATATCTCTAGCACTCCAATCGTTAAATAATACCAATCCAAATATATAATCTTCTGCTTCATCTATAGTTACTCTTTCACCTAGATGATTTGCATCGGTGGTGATAAAAGCCATTTCTAATTCGAAATCCACTAATTTTGAAGGACCAAATCCAGGTATTCCGTCATCTCCAGGTTTAGTTTGACCTACAGGTCTATATATAGGTGTTCCGGAAGGTATTATAGAAGAACTTCTTCCATGATAGCCAATTGGAATTCTAAGCCAGTTTGGTAATAATGCATTCTCTGGATCTCTAAATAAAGACCCAACATTTGTTGCATGTTCTTTACTCGCATAAAAATCGGTATAATCACCAACATCTACAGGTAGTTGCATTTCTATTTCATCTAAAGTAAATAGTACTATGCCTTTATGTTCAACATTATCTTTTAGTTGGTTGTTTCCATCAAGAAATATATCTGAAATACGGTTTCTTACTAATCTCCATGTTTTCCTTCCATCTGCAATAAAATCATTAAGACTGTCTTGCATGAAAATATCATCCGTTAAGCCAATACCATCAAAATATCCTAATTGATGTAATGCACCTAGGTCAATTGCGTAATCTCCAATTCTAGTTCCAATAGTTATTATATCTTCACGAGTAAGAAATACTCCAAACGGAATATTTTGAATAGGAAAATCTGTATTAGTTGGGATATCCAACCAGGTACTTCTATTGGGGTCATTTGCTGAAAGAGGCATAGTATAAAATTAATGTTAGTAAAAACTTTACCAAAGATATAATTTTAGTTATACTAAAAGAATGCTTTTACTATTTTTGACAAAATAATTTTCAAAATACATATTATGCAAAGAGACGAACAGATATTTGAATTAATAGAATTGGAAAAGCAAAGGCAATTAAACGGTTTAGAATTAATCGCTTCCGAAAACTTTGTTAGTGATCAAGTAATGGAAGCTGCTGGATCTGTTTTAACCAATAAATATGCTGAAGGGTATCCTGGGAAAAGATATTATGGTGGCTGCGAAATAGTTGATGAAGTAGAACAATTGGCTATAGATAGAGCAAAAACTCTTTTTGGAGCAGAATATGTAAATGTACAACCACACAGTGGATCACAAGCAAATACGGCTGTTTTTGCAGCTTGCTTACAACCAGGTGATACTTTCTTAGGTTTCGATTTATCTCACGGTGGACATTTAACACATGGTTCTACAGTTAATTTTTCCGGAAAATTATACAATCCAGTATTCTATGGGGTAGATAAGGAAACAGGTAGAATTGACATGGATGTAGTTGAAGAAATTGCATTGAGAGAAAAACCAAAAATGATTATTGCAGGAGCTTCTGCATACTCCAGAGAATTTGATTATAAACGTTTTAGAGAAATTGCAGATAAAGTAGGAGCAATACTATTTGCAGATATGGCTCATCCTGCGGGATTAATTGCCAAAGGAATAATAGGAGATCCGCTTCCTCACTGTCACGTTATTACTACAACTACACATAAAACACTTAGAGGACCAAGAGGGGGAATGATATTAATGGGGAAAGATTTTGAAAACCCATTTGGCTTAAAATTAAAAAATGGGAACCTTAAAAAAATGTCTTCTTTATTAAATAGTGGCATTTTTCCTGGAAATCAAGGTGGGCCATTAGAACATATAATTGCAGCTAAAGCTATTGCATTTGGCGAAGCATTAACCGATGAGTTTCTACATTATGTAGTACAAGTTAAAAAGAATGCTAAAGTATTAGCAAAAAGTTTTGTAGATAAAGGCTATGATATTATTTCTGGTGGAACCGATAATCATATGATATTAATTGATCTTCGGAATAAGAATATTTCAGGAAAACAAGCCGAAGAGGCTTTAGGTAAGGCGGCAATAACTGTAAATAAAAACATGGTCCCTTTTGATGATAAATCACCTTTTGTTACTAGTGGTATACGAATAGGTACACCAGCTGTAACTACGAGAGGTCTTTTAGAGGTGGATATGTTACAAGTTGTAGATTTAGTAGATGAAGCTATTTGCAACTTTGAGGATGATAATAAGCTTGAAGAAATTTCAGAAAAAGTAATGACTTTAATGGCAGGAAGACCTTTGTTTGTTTGCTAGTTTATTAAAGTAATATTCATTAACAACCGCAGTAAATAGGATGATTACATCCTATTTTATAACATTTTAGATAGTTGTTAATCATGTAGTTATAGAAGATTTTTGAGCAAGTATCTTAATAAATTATTAAATAATTGATATTTATTTTTTAAATACTATCTTTACACTTTAATAATATAATATTTAATAATGAGCACAGGTACCGTAAAATTCTTCAACAATGCCAAAGGATTTGGTTTTATTACAGAAGATGACACAAACACAGAACATTTTGTACACATTTCAGGACTTATTGATGAAGTTCGTGAAGATGATAAAGTAGAATTTGAGTTAAAAGAAGGTAAAAAAGGAATGAACGCAGTAAATGTGAGAGTTCTTTAATTAAACTTTTTTTTAGAAAAGACAAAAACCCTTTCCATTGGAAAGGGTTTTTTTGTTTAAAACAGTTTTACTTTATAATTAATATAGTTGTTAATCTTCTTCGTCTGGGAATACAACACTTTCGTAAGCACCTGCATCAGGATTGTCACTATTACGAGGGCTGCCATTTAAATCATCTGTTGGAGCAACACCTCCTAAGCCAATACCATCTGCACCAGAAGTGCCTGTTTCTATATTAAAATCATTTTCATCTGTATTATAAAATATTGGGTCAGCGTTTCTAACAATATTAGTATAGATCAAATCATTTGCAAAATCATAATTCGGATCGTCATCAAAATCTCCAAATGGATCATCAAATTTAATCAGACTATTTGTAAAGTTAAAATTAAATGCAGCTGAAGAATCTTCTACCAAGCCTAGCTCTCTAGATTCACTTCCGTAGATAATACAGTTATTAAAATTTGCTTCGATAAGATCTGCTACTGCAAACTCTGTATCGCTAACCTGTAATACATTATCAATAGAAACAGTAGGGAAGAGGCGGAAACCATTACTCCAATAATTGGCAAATGTGGAATGGTTAAAGTTATATTTCCCTCCTAAAGAACAAGATAAAGAGGTTTGTCCACAGTTATTTATAACCATATTTTCACCATAAACATCACCCGTTCTAGCCAATAAACCAACATTAGAGATATTGTAGATTTCAACATTTTTTAAGGTAAGTGTACGGTCTCCATCATTACTATCCATTAAAATCCCTACAACAGAATTTTTAATCGTAGTATAATTAAATTCATGATTTGTACTACCTTGTGTTAACCAGATGGTACCCCATTGGCCAGGTATATCTGAGAAACCAGGTTCTAATCTATCCCCTTCAAATATTACTTGATTTTCTAATAATTCTGGGTCAACACTAGCCTCCCCATTAACCTTCATGCTACCTTGATTTGCAACTAAAATTCCGCTATTTGCATGAAAATGCACTCTCGCTCCAGCATCAACAGTTAATATTTTGTTTGGAGCAACTGCAGCGTAACCATAAATCACATAAGGTTTTTCGTTGGTAAAATTAAGTTCATCATCGTCTAAATAAAATCCTTCAATTAAAATGTCTTCACCTTCTTCATCTAGACCTAAGCTAATAGTTTCGATAGTGCCATCTTTATATTGTTCGGGAAAAAGAAAAACCGCATCTTGAACCAAAGTAACTAGATCAACATCTTGTTGATTTCCTCCAGTATCAAATAAGATTTTATCTGTATATAAAAATGAATTATCTGGGTTCGGAAAATTATTAATATCGATAGTAGTTTCAATAAAAATAAAGATACTATCCTTTGCCAAAACAAGAATGTCTTCAAAAGATTTTCCAGGTAATCCATCTACATTTAAGCGGTAATTAGAAGCCTCTCCTTGTTCCAATTGAATAGCAGGAATATTGATATCATCATCACTTCTATTATAAACTTTCATAGTACGTGTGCTTGATCCAATATTAGTAAATATCGTATCTAAATACACTGTGTCTTGCGAAAACTCTAAGTTTCCAGTACTCGAAACGCTTTCAAAATCGTTACGACAAGAACTCCATAAAACTAGGCAACATACAAGCGCCAAACCATATAAATATCTCAAAGGGCTATTTTTTTTAATTTCAGTAAAAATATAACTTTTTAGTTAGCAAATTATTGTTTGCTGAAATGTTTTTTAATTCTAATAATTAACATAAACATCTCCAATAAAAGGTTCTGGGAATTGAGGGTCATTTAATTGAAGAACATAATAGTAAACTCCTACAGACACAAGACTATTGTTAAAAAGTAAGCCTTCATTTGAAATACCATTCCAAAATCCATCTTTATTAAATCCTCTATAAATTAAGCTTCCATAGCGATTATAAATTTGTAATTCGAAGTTTATATAAATATTTAATAAGTTATTAATTTCAAATTCATCATTTATAGAATCTCCACTAGGGGAAAAACCTTCAGGAATGTTTGGTATACAATTTTCAGTCATGATTATAAATGAAGAAGTAGTAAAACATATTTCATTTTCTAGTCGAACATAAATGGTTTGAGGGTCAGAAATGTTTTGATAGCTTCCAAGATCATTTATTTCTTCAATTCCTTGAATAGCATTTTCTTCGGAAATATGGTAAGAAATAGTATCATTGTCATCTTCAGAAATTAGAGAGTTTTGTTGTGTTAAATCAAAAGTTGCAGTATCAAAGCCTTCATCGCATTGCAATAAATTTGGAAGTTCTACGATAGGGGAAATAGAACCAAACTCAACATTGGTAATGTATTCGTTATTTGTTTCAATTAACTCTTCCACAATCCCATTTCCAGTTCCATCATCATCTACAACCAATGTGAATGCAAAATTATTTGGTGTTTCATCCGGAAGAAATAATTCAATAAAATAAGATTCACTGCCGTTTATTGGAATCGGATTTTGTGTTTGCATTTGTGCAAATAAAATATCATTTAAATACAAAGCAATAGGAGTGTTACTTGGCAGTATATCAGTTGCATCTATGTTATATACAGTGTATTCAAAAAATAGATTACGTTCTCTACAAGCATATAAATTATTGTCTATGGTTATGGTTGCATCTGGCAAAGGGCAAAGAATTACCTCAATTTCAAAGGAATCTATTAAAAAACAATCTCCATTATCAACTCTAATATAAATGGCTTCTGGGTTTTCAGAATTTAAATATTCTTCAGGATTTTCAATTGCATTTTCATTTACTTGAGCATCTTCTTCTGTATTATGGTAAGTTAATTGATAAATAGGATCGATTAATAGTGTCGCTTCTGTCAAGTTGAAAAGTTCAATTCCAATAACATCACATTGTTCAAGATCTTGTAAATTTTCTACTATAGGATTAATAAGTAAATGCATTTCTAACTCAAATTCGTTGTTATTTTCATTGAGTTCGTTTACTATTCCTGTTCCGTCACCAATATCATCCACCATAATTTTAAGGGTAAAATCAACTGGAATACTTTCGGGAATGTTTACAGAGATAGTTCCGTTTTCAAATTCATTTATTAGTAAATCTATAGTAGTTTCTGATTGACCAATTAATGTGCTATTTGCGTAGAATGCTATTGGAGTTTCACTTGGTAGTATTGCAGTACTATTCATATTATAAACAGTATAATCTATATCGAAACCACGATTGCCACAGTCTGTATTTTCAATAGGACTGTTAAGCTCTATAGTAGCATCTGGAAGCTCTGTATTTAAAACAGTTATAATATTGTTTACTAACACCATATCTTGTCCAGAAGTAAGCGTAATAATAGCGTCTTGATCACCGGGACTTATATTGTCTTCAATGTTATAAAAATCAATGTCCATATTATATAATTGGTCTGAACCAGTAAAACTATTCGTACTATTAAATGCATTGTCTTCAGGGTTTAGAGGAGGGTTACTAATAATGTTACCATTAATTTGAAGAGTTTCATTAACGGCAAGAGACGCATCTCCTTCCCAAGCTAAAAAACCAATTTTTGCACCGGTATTGTCAAGTACATTTAAGTTTTCTAGGCTAATAGAAAGGGTTTGGCTATTTACAGAAACAATTTCTAATCCATCAAAAATATTTACTTGATTGAGTGGTAAATTAGAGTCTTCATATATAACATTAATAGCCCAGCCACCAAAGTTTGTTGTATTTTCGCAATATTGTAATACTAAGTTTGTAAGATCAAGCTCGGATAGAGTATAAGTGCCAACACCAGAATTTTGCAAAATTTCAGTGACATCTGCAAAAGCAGCAAAATAAATCAAACTTGCATTTAAATTTACATTAAATAGCCTTTCTGAAACAACAGGAATATCATTCAATAAAACTTCAGTGTCACCTGTACCAATTCCAGCCCAATATAAATAGGCAGCTATAATCTCATTTTCTGGATCTAATTGAAACTCAGCACTGCTTTCTGTTAATATTTCACAGGGTGTAGTCCCTCCAGTATTTTCACCTATGTTTAAGGTATTTCCAAAAGCCATATAGTCATAACTACCGTTAAATTGCTGAAATAAGGAAATTTCTTGTGCAAAAATTAAAACAGGAAATAAGAAAAGAGAAAGACAAAAAATAGTCTTTAATTTCAGCATAGTATTTTTCTTTTCAAGATACAAAATATTTGAAAAGTCAAGCAACTCTGAATAAATTAGATTTTAAAGGTCTCTTCTTTTTAAAATTAGGTAAGACCAATAGATAAAAAGAAAGGTCCAGACTAAAACAATAAGAACCGTTAGAGGTTGTACCGAATAATCTTTATCGAAAGCTTCTCCTAATTGGCTAGCTGCAGATTGTACTGCCCCCAGTCTTGTAAAAGGTTCTTTTATTAGATTTGCCATAGATTCTAATGGAAAAAACTGACTAATATTTTCGGCAATGTCGGTGTCTTTAAATATTCTCCATTTTAATAAGGCGTAAATAATTTTTTCTACGATACTCCAAATTAATAAGAACCCTAATGCAAAAGCAGAACGTTTTACTAATACTCCTAAAAACAAACAGAATGAAAAGAATCCTAAGAGTTTTATAAAGAAGGCGAATAAGTATTCTATATCGCTAAATATAATACCAAATTCATTATAATCTGAAAACATTAATCCTAATATAAGCGATATAATAAAAACGAATATTGTCGATACAAGAGCAAATCCTAATACAGTTAAAAATTTTGAAAGAACAAATTCCTTTTTGCTAAGTCCATCGATTAAATTTTGTTTTAGGGTTCTGTGGCTATATTCATTTGCCATCATAGATACAATAACAATTGCTAGGAATAATTTTAAAATTGCTGCAATCCAGGTGTTAAAATGCCAAATAAATGGAAAATTAAAAATTCCCTGATCGGCAATTCTAAAATGAAATTCGCCAAAATTGAATTCTATAGAAGCAATTAATGCTATAAAAGTGATTAATATGAAGTATACCAAAGTAATTACTTTAGCAGATTTATTATACTTGAGTTTATGGAGTTCTATGGTAAGTAATCGTAACATGAATGACTAGTTTAGGTTTTTTGTAATTTCAAGGAATTGCTCTTCAAGGCTTTCTTTTCTATGTACTAAATAAGATAATGAAATTCCTTTGTTAAAAAGAATTGTATTTAACTCCGAGCTATCTAAAGGCTCCTTTAGATTTGCAATTAGTACATCTCCTTCTTTTTTAATACTATCAATGCTTTCGATATTATCTAAAGTTTGATATAATAAATTCATGTCTTTACTTTTTAATGTAAAGAACCCATGACTTGAATTCATTTGATCCACACTACCTGTATAAAGGCTTTTTCCTTTTTGTAATATTACAACGTGAGTACAAACTTTTTCTACTTCATCTAATAGATGAGAAGCGAGTAATATGGTGGTTCCTTGAGAAGCAATTTTTTTAATTATCTCTCTTATCTGATGAATTCCTTGAGGATCTAATCCATTTGTAGGTTCATCTAATATTAAAATTTCTGGATCATTTAGTAGGGAAGAGGCTATTGCAAGTCTTTGTTTCATCCCTAATGAGAAGGTTTTGAACTTACTGTTCTTTCGGTCTAATAAGCCAACAATCTCAAGCTTTTCATCAATTTTGTCGGTAGGAACCTCCTTGATTTTGCATACCAAATTTAAATTTTCAGCAGCAGTCATATAAGGATAGAAATTAGGTCGTTCAATAATTGCACCTACTTTTTTTAAAGCCTGATGTGTAGTTTCACTTCCACGAAACCAACTAAATTCTCCATTGGTTTTGTTAACCACATTCAAAACAATTCCTAAAGTTGTAGACTTTCCACTTCCGTTGGGACCCAAAATACCGTAGACATTCCCTTTTTCTATTGTAAAAGATAAATTGTCAACTGCGGTTAGTGAACCGTATTTTTTGGTGAGATTTTTAATCGATAGTATTTCTTCCAAAGTTTATGATTTATGATTAGTAATAAAACAAATTGACATAACAATTGGTTTTACTGACAGTATGACGAGCCAATAAAGAAAATGTTACAAATAATAAAAAGAGAAAATTAAACCTTAGAAGTTTTTGAAGCAAATATTAAAAAGTGAGCTTTTTCTTTCTAAGTTCAAAGTTTTGACCCAAATAAACTTTACGTACCATTTCGTCATTCGCTAGATCTTCTGGTTTTCCATGTTTTAGGATACTTCCTTCAAACATTAAATAAGTGCGATCTGTAATAGCTAGAGTTTCTTGAACATTATGATCTGTGATAAGTATTCCAATATTTTTAGTCACCAGTTTTGCTACAATTCGTTGTATGTCTTCAACTGCAACAGGGTCAACACCAGCAAAGGGTTCATCAAGTAAAATAAAATGCGGATCGGTAGCTAATGCACGAGCAATTTCGGTTCTTCTTCTTTCACCACCACTTAATAAATCTCCTCTACTTTTTCGAATATGTCCTAAGCCAAACTCTTCTATTAAAGATTCCATTTTATCTTTTTGTTCTTTTTTTGAAAGAGAAGTAAGTTGTAAAACACTTAAGATATTATCTTCAACACTAAGTTTTCTAAAAACAGAAGCCTCTTGAGCTAAGTAGCCAATCCCATGTTGTGCTCTTTTATACATTGGGAACTTGGTGATTTCTTCTTTATCTAAGAATATTTTTCCGCCATTGGGTTTAATAAGACCAACAATCATATAAAAAGAAGTAGTCTTTCCAGCACCATTAGGCCCTAAAAGACCTACGATTTCTCCTTGATTAACTTCTACAGAAATGCTTTTTACAACTTTTCTGCCTTTATAAGATTTAATAAGATTTTCGGCTTTTAATTTCATAGACTAATTGACTTATTAATAAGGATGACTAAATTAAAATATTCTATTAATTAAACCCCCTGTTCCTTTTGTTTTTTATTTTCCTTTTTAATTACTGCTTTTGAAATATAAATACTAATTTCATATAAAATCACAATAGGAATGGATACAATAATTTGACTTGCAATGTCTGGTGGTGTAATTATAGCAGAAAGGATTAACACAATTACCAATGCAAATTTTCGATATTTACGTAAATATTCTGGCGTAACAATTCCAATCTTTGTTAATATGTATATTATAATAGGTAATTCAAAAATAAGCCCACTTGCAATAACGGAAGCACGAACAAGAGCTATATAACTACTTAAGTCAAAATCATTATGCACTTGACCACTAACTTGATACGTTCCTAAGAAATTTATGGATAGGGGAGTAACAATATAATAACCAAATAAAACACCTGTAAAAAATAAAATAGAGGAAATAAAAATAAAACCTTTAGCAGAATTTCGTTCTTTAGTTCTAAGTCCAGGGCTTAAAAACTTCCAAAATTCATAAATAATATAAGGAAAAGCTACAATAAAACCTGCGGTAATAGAAGTCCAAATATGTGCAGAAAACTGTCCCCCCATAGTTCTGCTTTGAACCCTAAATGGAAGCTCTTCAAAACAAAAACTATCTTTAAAACCAATAGTTTGAGCGATTTTACACAATAGTTTGTAGGTTGGGAAATCCGCACTTTTTGGTCCGAAAATAAGAACATCAAAAATAAAGTCTTTAGCTAGAAAAGCCAAAGTTGCAAGAATAACTACAGCTAAAGTAGATCTTATTAGATGCCACCTCAATTCTTCTAGATGATCAAGAAAAGACATTTCTTTTTCTGAACTTAAATTTTGGGATTTAGTCATTAAATTATACCTTCATTAGTAAGGTTATGAATATGGACCATTCCTTTATAGATGCCATTTTCTTCAGAGAGTAACTGCGTAATACCAAACTTATCCATAATTTCTATTGCTTCAACAGCCATAGCATCATTATCAATAGTTTTTGGATTTATACTCATAATGTCTTTAGCAGTTAGGCCTTTAAAGCTATCTGTTGTGGTTAACATTCGACGTAAATCGCCGTCTGTAATAATACCTAAAATTTTATCATCTTCAACAACAGCAGTAACTCCAAGCATTTTTTCAGTAATTTCAACAATTACATTTTTAATATCGGTGTCAGGATGTACTTGTGGTTTTTCATTTAACTTAGTCAAGTCACTAACGCGCAAATACAATTTTTTACCTAAGGATCCACCTGGATGAAATTTAGCAAAATCTTTACTCGAAAACCCTTGTAAATCTAACAAGCTCATAGCTAAAGCATCACCAATAACCAATTGTGCTGTAGTACTAGTTGTTGGAGCTAAATTATTTGGACAAGCTTCTTTTTCAACATATGCATTAAGTACATAATCCGCATGTTGTCTTAAAAATGAATCTCCATTAGAAGTAATCGCAATTAATTTATTTCCTCTTGTTTTAATTAAGGGGACTAAAACTTTTATTTCTGGAGTATTTCCACTTTTTGAAATGCAAATAACAGAGTCATTTTCTTGTATAGTACCTAAATCCCCGTGTATGGCATCTGCAGCATGCATAAAAATAGCAGGAGTTCCTGTTGAATTAAGAGTTGCTACAATTTTTGCAGCAATGATAGCGCTTTTGCCAATTCCTGTGATGATTACTCTACCTTTAGAATTATAAATAAAATCTACAGCTTCAGCAAACTCTTCATCTACTAAATCTATTAAATTTGTAATTGCTTTACCTTCAGTTTCTATAGTCTTTTTTGCAACTAAAATTATTTGTTCTTTTTTATTCAAAATTATTAGTCTTTTTTATATTAGTTACTATGTCAGAAATTAGTATATTTAGAATGCAAAAAATATTTAAATTGCATCTACGTTATAAGATACCTTTTTCTTGTAAAGGTTGCAAAATTACAATTGTTAGTTAGTTAATGCAATATTTTATTTTAATAACAGAAAAAAAATCATAATATCATTTTAATAGATTGACAGAATTAGAAATTTACAAAGCATTAAAGAAGTATTTTGGATTTACAAAATTCAAGGGACTCCAAGAGGAAGTAGTTAAAAGTGTTCTTGATAAAAAAGACACTTTCGTTATAATGCCAACAGGGGGAGGTAAATCTCTTTGTTTTCAACTCCCTGCATTTATGAATGAAGGAACAGCGATTGTTGTTTCACCATTAATAGCATTAATGAAGAATCAAGTTGATGCATTAAGGGCACTTTCTTCTGAAGAAGGTGTAGCCCATGTACTTAACTCCTCACTTAATAAAACGGAAGTTAAACAAGTAAAAAGCGATATCGTTAGCGGAATAACAAAACTTTTATATGTTGCTCCAGAATCCTTAACTAAAGATGAAAATGTGGAATTTTTGCAATCGGTTAAAATATCGTTTGTAGCTATAGATGAAGCGCATTGTATTAGTGAATGGGGACATGATTTTCGTCCAGAATATAGAAACCTTAAAAAAATAATTGAACGTATTGATGATAGTATTTCAATAATTGGCTTAACAGCAACAGCAACTCCAAAAGTTCAAGAAGATATTTTAAAAAATTTAGGAATACAAGATGCCAACACTTTTAAGGCTTCCTTTAATAGACCTAATCTTTATTATGAAATACGGCCTAAAACAAAAGACGTAGATAAAGACATTATCCGATTTGTTAAAGAACACGAAGGTAAAAGTGGAATTATATATTGCTTAAGCAGGAAGAGGGTAGAAGAGTTATCACAAGCACTTCAAGTTAATGGAATAAAAGCGGTTCCTTATCATGCAGGCTTGGATTCTAAAACAAGAGTACGACATCAAGATATGTTTCTTATGGAAAATATTGATGTTGTAGTTGCTACCATAGCTTTTGGTATGGGAATAGATAAACCAGATGTGCGATTTGTAATTCATAATGATATACCTAAGAGTATTGAAAGTTACTATCAAGAAACTGGTAGAGCAGGTAGAGATGGAGGAGAAGGGATTTGCCTGGCTTTTTATTCTTATAAAGATATTGAGAAACTTGAAAAGTTTATGAGTGGTAAGCCTGTGGCAGAACAAGAAATCGGCCACGCATTATTGCAAGAAGTAGTAGCGTATTCTGAAACTTCTATGTCTAGAAGAAAATTTATTCTTCATTATTTTGGAGAAGAATATGATAATGAAACTGGTGAAGGAGGAGACTTGGATGATAATATGCGTTACCCGAAAAAGAAGCATGAAGCACAAAAAGATGCTGTTAAAATTTTAAATGTTGTAAGTAAAACAAATCAAATTTATAAAAGTAAAGAAGTCGTAAATGTTATAATAGGGCATTCTAATGCACTTATAAAATCTCATAGAACAGAAAATCAAGATTTTTTCGGATCTGGTAAAGAAGAAGAAGGTCCTTATTGGATGGCATTAATACGTCAATTATTAGTTGCAGGATTTCTTCGGAAAGACATTGAAACTTATGGATTAATTAAGATTACCGAAAAGGGGAAAGAGTTTTTGGAAACCCCTCATTCATTTATGATGACCGAAGACCATTCTTTTAAAGAGGCTAATGATGATAATATTATTGTTAATCAAAAGGGAGGACAAGCAGCGGATGAAAAACTATTTAAACTTCTAAAAAACGAAAGAAAAAAAGTTGCAGACAAGTTGAGTTTACCGCCATTTGTAATATTTCAAGATCCTTCCTTAGAAGATATGTCTCTTAAATATCCATTAACACTTACCGAAATGGCAAATGTACATGGGGTAGGTGAGGGAAAGGCAAAAAAATATGGAGCATCATTTGTTGCTCTTATTGCAAAATATGTTGAAGAAAATGAAGTTATGCGACCTGACGATTTTATTGTTAAGTCTACAGGAAGTAATAGTGCATTAAAACTATATATAATTACTAATGTCGATAAAAAATTACCACTTTCAGATATTGCCGATGCCAAGAAAATGGATATGAATGATCTTATTAAGGAAATGGAAGCTATAGTAAATAGTGGAACAAAACTTAATATTAATTATGCTTTGGATGAAATCTTAGATGAAGATCAACAAGATGAAATTCATGATTATTTTTTAGAAGAGGCAGATACAGATGATATTGAAACAGCAATGGAAGAGTTTGATGGAGACTATGAAGAAGAGGAGTTGCGTTTATATCGTTTGAAATTTTTTAGTGAGGTTGCCAATTAATTATTTTTCTTCTCTGTTAATACTTTATAAATATTATTTGAATTAATTTATTGAATATGTACCTTTGCGCCTGCTTATTAAAAAGATAGGCTTTATTTAAAAAAAAAAATAATGCAAGACGGTATTTACGCAAAAATTACTACAGAAAAAGGAGAAATCCTTGTTAATCTAACTTACAAAAGAACTCCTGGAACAGTAGGGAATTTTGTAGCACTAGCTGAAGGAGCTTTAGAAAATGAAGCAATCCCTCAGGGAACTCCTTATTATAACGGTTTAAAATTTCATAGAGTAATACCAGATTTTATGATTCAAGGAGGTGATCCACTAGGTACCGGAGTTGGTGGCCCTGGTTATAACTTTGATGACGAATTTCATCCTGAATTAAGTCATAATGCTCCAGGTGTTTTATCTATGGCAAATTCTGGCCCTGGATCTAACGGAAGTCAGTTTTTCATTACTCATATAGAAACTCCATGGTTAGACAATAAACATTCTGTTTTTGGTAATGTAGTTGAAGGGATGGATGTAGTAAATGCTGTTGAACAAGGGGATTCTATGATTGAAGTTGCTATTGTTCGTGTTGGAGATGAGGCTGAAAAATGGAATGCAGTGGAAACATTTAGAAAATTCACCGGCGCAAAAGCAGAACGTGAAGCATCAGCGAAACAACAACAAAATGATTTAATGGGTGAACTTTCTGAGGGTTTTGATGAAACCGAAAGTGGTCTTCGTTATAAAGTAATTCAAAAAGGAGATGGTGTGCAACCTGAAAAAGGACAGACGGTAGCTGTACATTATAAAGGTATGTTTTCAGACGGAGGAGTTTTTGATGATTCTTATAAAAGAGGTGCACCAATCGAATTTCCTGTTGGAATGGGTAATGTTATTCCAGGTTGGGATGAAGGAATATTGTTATTGAATAAAGGAGACAAAGCTCGATTTGTAATCCCATCTCAATTAGCATATGGAGAAGCTGGAGCTGGAGGAGTTATTCCACCAAATGCTACTTTGGTATTTGATGTTGAATTAATGGAGATTAAGTAATTCTCTTAAAATATATTTTAAAAAAGCAGTTCATTTTGTAATGGGCTGCTTTTTTTATTTTATCCACTTTATATTACATCCAACACTTGGTTTTTGATCTTTTCTTTGTGGGCTATTGATTAAGACATTATCTAATGCTTCCCTTAAATCTCGTCCATTTACTTGTATCATGTTTCCAGGGCGAGAATTATCTAATTGCCCTCTATATATAAGTTTTAATTCCGAATCAAATAAATAGAAATCAGGAGTGCAAGCAGCATCATAAGCTTTTGCGACTTCTTGTGTTTCATCGTATAAATAAGGAAAAGTATAATTGTTTTTTTCTGCTGTAAGTGTCATTTCTTCTGGAGAATCTTCAGGGTAATTATTAACATCATTGCTGCTTATTGCAACAAAACCAAAACCATTAATTCGATAATCATTAGAGATTCTAACTATCTCTTCATTTACATGTTTTACAAAAGGACAATGATTACAGATAAACATAACGACAGTTCCTTTCTTTCCGCTAATAGAATCCAAAGAAACCATTTCCGAACTAATGGTGTCTAATAAATTGAAATATGGAGCTTTTGTTCCTAAAGGCATCATGTTTGAAGGTGCTAATGACATTTTTTGTTTTTTTTAATATTATTTGCTATTCCAACTATTTATTTTAAAAAATCTAATTTAAAGTTACAATATATTTATATTTAAACTTTAGTATAAATAGAATAATATGAATTCACTTTCCTGGAATGATTTTGAAAAAGTAGATATGCGTGTTGGTACCCTAATAGAAGTTAACGATTTTCCTAAAGCAAGAAACCCCTCTTATATATTAACGGTAGATTTTGGAGAGGAACTTGGAATTAAAAAAACATCTGCACAAATAACTGTCCTTTATAATAAGGAAGAATTAATTGGCAAGCAGGTGATAGCAGTAGTTAATTTTCCTAAAAAGCAGATTGCTAACTTTATGAGTGAATGCCTAGTATTAGGGGTAGTTAATGATAAAGAAGTATGTTTAATTAGTCCAGAAAGTAATTCCAAAAACGGACTGCGAATACTTTAATATTTTAGCTTGTTAGTTTTTCTAACTTAACAGTAAAATGTCTCATTATTGGTGCTTCATCCACAATTTTATATCCTCTTTTTGCTTGGTCCTTATAGTCATAAATGTTTTTTAAAACTGCAGCTATGTATCGCATGTGGTTTAAGGAATAGGTTCGTCGGGGTATTGCAAGTCTTACTAATTCCAATTCTGGATATCTGTTTTTATGAGTAAATGGATCTCTATCTGCTAATATAGTTCCAATTTCTACACTTCTAATTCCACCAACAATATAGAGTTCAATTGCTAAGGCTTGTGCTCTATATTCACTTCTTGGTATAGTTGGGACAAATTTATTGGCATCTAAAAAAATAGCATGCCCTCCAAATGGTTGTTGTACTGGAATACCATAATCTACTAACTGTTTTCCTAAAAAAGCAACTTGTTCTACTCTTGTTTCCAAATAATCAAATTCTGTTGCCTCATCTAATCCAACGGCTAATGCCCCCATATCTCTACCGTTTAATCCTCCATAGGTGATAAATCCTTCGTACATGATATTGAAAACTGTAGCCTTTTTATAGACATCTTCGTTGTTTAATGCAATAAAACCTCCCATATTTACTAGCCCATCTTTTTTTGCACTCATCGTCATTCCATCTGCATATGAAAACATTTTTTTTGCGATTTCTTTGATACTATGGTTTTTATATTCTTCCTCTCTAATTTTTATGAAATATGCATTTTCGGCAAAACGAGCAGCATCAAAATATAATGGCTTTTTAAACTTTTTACAAACTTCAGAAACTTGCTTAATATTTTCTATTGAAACGGGTTGTCCTCCAGCAGAGTTACAAGTAATAGTTACAATGACAAAGGGAATTTTATTTTCAATATCATTTATTAAAGCATGTTCTAGCTTTTCAATATTTACATTCCCTTTAAAAGGATGATAAACAGTAGTGTCGAAAGCTTCATCTATGGTACAATCTAATGTGGTTGCTTTTCTAAACTCTATATGGCCTTTAGTAGTGTCAAAATGTGAATTCCCTGGAATTATATTACCTTCTTTTACCAATACAGAAAACAACACGTTTTCTGCAGCCCTTCCCTGATGGGTTGGCAGAAAATAAATAAACCCTGTAATTTTCTTTACAGTATCTCTTAATTTTAAAAAGGATTGAGAGCCTGCATAACTTTCATCACCCTTCATCATTTCAGCCCATTGATTGTCACTCATGGCTCCAGTTCCCGAATCGGTTAAAAGATCGATAAAAACTTTTTCAGAAGTTAAGTTAAATAGGTTATAATCTGCTTCTTTAATCCATTCTTTTCGTTGCTCAATGGTAGATGGTTTTATATATTCCACCATCTTTGTTTTATAGGGTTCTGCGTAGGGTAGCTTCATTTTAAATCGTTTGTACAAAGATAATAATAGCCTTCTTTTTTGATATGACAATTGTCAGTATGGAAGGTGCAAATATTCTAAATCTAGGATAATTTGATTAGAAGAGTAAAATTAATTGTCATTTACACGAATTTTGTTAGCCTAAACTTTTTGATAATCAATAAATAAGCAGTAATTTTGCACTCCTTTTAACGGTAAATCAAGAATTAAAGGGGATTAGATAAAATAAAATAAACTCTTCTGTGTAACAACCGTGTAGTTTTCTTGAAAAACACAGAATACAAAAACCATATTTTCAGTTAATTAGATATTGAAAATAATTTATTAGCAATGGCTAAAAAAGAAACAAAAGAAGAAGTGCAAGATGTAGCTGTAGTAGAAGCAAAAGCTGAAACTGTTGAAGCAACTCCTGCTAAAGAAGAACCAAAAAAAGAACTTTCATTAAAAGAAAGAGATCCTGAAGCATTTTTAAATGACTTTAACTGGCACAATTACCAAGAAGGTATTGATCCAATTGATGATGGGAAACTGGAAGAATTTGAGAAATTAGTAGCAGACAACTTTGTAGACACACTTAATGATGAAGTGGTGGAAGGTGAAGTAGTTTTTGTTACTGATCGTGATGCTATTATTGATATCAACGCAAAATCTGAAGGTGTAATTTCTTTAAATGAATTTCGTTACAATCCAGGACTTAAGGTTGGGGATAAAGTAGAAGTTTTAATTGATGTTCGTGAAGACGCAACTGGTCAATTAATTCTTTCTCACCGTAAAGCAAGAACAATTAAAGCTTGGGAGCGTGTTAATAAAGCACATGACGAAGGAACTATTGTTAATGGATTCGTAAAATGTCGTACTAAAGGTGGTATGATTGTAGATGTATTTGGTATTGAAGCTTTCTTACCAGGTTCACAAATCGATGTGAAGCCTATTCGTGATTATGATGTATATGTAGATAAAACAATGGAATTCAAAGTGGTTAAAATTAACCATGAATTCAAAAACGTTGTTGTTTCTCATAAAGCACTTATCGAAGCGGATATTGAAGAACAGAAAAAAGAAATTATTGGTCAATTAGAAAAAGGACAAGTATTAGAAGGTGTTGTTAAAAACATCACATCTTATGGTGTATTTGTTGATTTAGGTGGAGTTGATGGATTGGTGCATATTACAGATCTTTCTTGGTCTCGTATTAACCATCCAAACGAAATCGTTGAACTTGATCAAAAACTTAATGTTGTAATACTTGATTTTGATGAAAACAAATCTCGTATCCAATTAGGTCTTAAACAACTTAGCAAACATCCTTGGGATTCCTTAGGGGAAGAGGTAAAAGTTGGTGATAAAGTAAAAGGTAAAGTTGTTGTTATTGCTGATTACGGTGCGTTTATTGAAATTACTGAAGGTGTAGAGGGGCTTATTCACGTAAGTGAAATGTCTTGGTCAACACATTTGCGTAGTGCTCAAGATTTTGTTACTGTAGGTGATGAAGTTGAAGCAGTTGTTCTTACATTAGATCGTGAGACTCGTAAGATGTCTCTTGGAATCAAACAAATGACTCCAGATCCATGGACTGATATTACTAAAAAATATCCAGTTGCTTCTAAGCATAAAGGTATCGTTCGTAACTTCACTAATTTCGGTGTATTTGTTGAAATGGAAGAAGGAATTGATGGTCTTATATATATTAGTGATTTATCTTGGACTAAGAAAGTTAAGCATCCAAGTGAATTTACCAATATTGGTGATGAATTAGAAGTTGTTGTTTTAGAATTAGATGTGGAAGGACGTAAATTAAGTTTAGGTCACAAACAAACAACAGAAAACCCTTGGGATAAATATCAAGATGAGTTTGCAGTAGGTACTAAGCATACTGGAACAATTGCTGATATAGTTGAAAAAGGAGCTGTTGTTAACTTTAATGATGATATTACTGCCTTTATACCAACTCGTCACTTAGAAAAAGAAGACGGTACAAAACTTGGTAAAGGAGATGAAGCAGAACTAGAAATAATTGAATTCAACAAAGAATTTAAGAAAGTAGTTGCTTCACATATGACTATTCATAAAGAAGAAGAAGCTAAGATTGTAAAGCAAGCTGTTAAGAAGCAAGCTGCACAAGCTGCAGAAAACAAGCCAACACTTGGTGATGCAAATGATGCGCTTCAAGCTCTTAAAGATAAAATGGACGGAAAGAAATAAGTTCGTTTTTAAGATAAGTACAAAAGCCTCTCTATAATTAGAGAGGCTTTTTTTATGGTATAAATTGAAAAATTAAAAAAAAGAACTACTTTTGTATCCTGAACAATAGTTTAGAATTTCCTATGAGTCAAAAAGTGTTACTCAACGCAAAAGAAGTGCAAATAGCTCTTCACAGATTGGCTTGTCAATTAATTGAAAATCACGATACATTTAATAATACAGTTTTGATAGGTATACAGCCACGTGGTGTTTTTTTCGCAGAACGAATTAAAACACTTCTAGAAACTGAATATAAAGTAAAGAATATAGAGTTAGGCTACTTAGACATTACCTTTTACAGGGATGACTTTAGGCGAAGTGATAAAACTTTAGAGGCAAATAAGACTAAGATTAATTTTATCGTGGAAGATAAAAATGTAATCCTTATCGATGATGTTCTTTATACGGGAAGAAGTATTCGTGCAGCTCTTACAGCAATACAATCTTTTGGCAGACCTTTAGAAATTGAATTATTAACCTTTATAGACAGACGTTTTAGTAGGCATTTGCCTATACAGCCTGACTATAGAGGAAGACAAGTAGATTCAATTAATGATGAAAAGGTTAGGGTTTGTTGGGAAGAGAATGATGGAAAAGATGTAGTTTATTTAATAAATAATTAATATGAGTGAATTAAGTGTAAAACACTTACTGGGAATTAAATATATAACCGAAGCCGATATTCATCTAATCTTCGAAACCGCAGATCATTTTAAAGAAGTAATTAATAGGTCTATAAAAAAAGTCCCTTCTTTACGAGATATTACCATAGCAAATTTATTTTTCGAAAATAGTACCAGAACAAGGCTTTCCTTTGAACTTGCTGAAAAACGATTATCTGCAGATGTGATTAATTTCTCTGCTTCTTCCTCTTCAGTTAAAAAAGGAGAAACACTTATTGATACGGTAAACAATATCTTATCCATGAAGGTGGATATGGTAGTGATGAGACATCCAAATCCAGGAGCAGGTGTGTTTTTATCGAAACATATAAACGCAAGTATTGTAAATGCAGGCGATGGAGCACATGAACACCCAACTCAAGCACTTTTAGATTGTTACTCTATTAGAGAGAGATTGGGAGATGTAGCTGGAAAAAATGTGGTGATAGTTGGGGATATACTTCATTCTAGAGTAGCGCTTTCCAATATATTTGCACTTCAAAAACTAGGAGCTAATGTAAAGGTATGTGGGCCAAAAACTCTTTTACCAAAATTTATAGGAAGCTTAGGGGTGGATGTAGAAACAGATATGAAAAAAGCATTGCAATGGTGTGATGTGGCAAACATGCTAAGAGTTCAGAATGAGCGAATGGATATAAATTATTTTCCAACAACAAGAGAATACACGCAACAATTTGGGCTTAATAAGGCGATGTTAGACTCGTTAGATAAAGAGATTGTTGTAATGCATCCAGGCCCTATAAATCGTGGTGTAGAAATCACTAGTGATGTTGCTGACAGCAAACAAGCTATTATATTAGATCAAGTTCAAAATGGAGTTGCAATTCGTATGGCGGTAATGTATTTACTTGCTTCAAAAATTAATAAAAATGAAAATTGAAAATCATGACAACTTTGTTGTCTTTGAAGATGAGCAAAATAATTTTGAAAAGTTTGCCTCTTTTTTAGAGTTTCAGATTCCTAATAAATTTAAGAATCAAAACGTTATCGTTAATTTACTAGCTAACAAAGAATTATCATTAGATAACTTATTGTTTTTTTTAAAGGTATCCAATATTCATAGAGCAACGAAACATTCGTTTGTTATTATCAATGATGCAATAAATCCAGATGATTTACCAGATGAAATGACCATCGTTCCAACCCTTCAAGAAGCAGGAGATATTGTAGAAATGGAAGATATTGAACGAGAATTAGGTTTTTAAAATTTAACGATGGAGCTTACCATATTAGGTTGTTATTCTGCTACACCACGAGTCAATACTAGCCCAACAGCTCAAGTTCTAAATATTAAAAACCATCTTTTTTTAATAGATTGCGGCGAGGGTACTCAAGTACAGCTAAGGCGCTGTAAAGTTAAGTTTTCAAGAATACGACACATTTTTATTTCACATTTGCATGGAGACCATTATTTTGGTTTAATTGGACTGATATCCACTTTTGCACTGATTGGAAGAGATGCTGAACTTCATATTTATGGCCCAAAAGGAATTAAAGAAATTACTTTACTTCAGTTAAAACTTGGAAAATCTTGGATTAAATATCCATTATTCTTCCATGAATTGGAAAGTAAAGAATCACAAGTTATTTATGAGGATGATAAGGTTTCGGTAGAAACAATACCATTAAAGCATAGAGTGTATACCAATGGTTTTCTATTTAAAGAAAAAATAGGAGATAGAAGACTAAATGTAATTGAAGCTAAGAAAGCAAAAATTGATGTAAGCTATTATCAAAAGATTAAACAGGGATTTGATGTTGAAAATGAAGAAGGAGACATAATATTAAATAAAGACATTACTTTTGACCCTGAAAAGCCAAAATCTTACGCCTTTTGTAGTGATACTGCTTATTATCCAGAATGTGTTCCTCAAATTAAGAATGCTACTGCTTTATATCATGAATCCACTTTCTTGGAAGAGCACAAGTCTATGTGTGCTCCAACAAAGCATAGTACCGCAAAACAAGCTGCATTAATAGCTAAAGAGGCGAATGTTGGAAGATTAATTTTAGGTCATTATTCAACCCGTTATACCAGTATAGATAAATTTAGTGAAGAAGCTGAGCCAGTTTTTGAAAATGTAGAATTGGCAGAAGATGGAAAGGCTTTTGTGATTTAATTCATCCTTTAATAAAATTTTTATTTTTCAATCAAACAATTTATTACATTATCGTAACTTGCAGTATAAAGTAAAAGTATGTCTCAAAACCTTCATGATTACAGACGTTCCTACGAGAAAGGAACCTTGACAAAGGCTAGTGTTGACCCTAATCCTTTGCAGCAATTCAGAACTTGGTTTTATGAAGCCAAAGAAACCATAGGGGAAGGCGAAGTTAATACCATGTCTCTTAATACAATTGGTTTAGATGGTTTTCCAAAAGGTAGAATTGTCCTTTTAAAAGAGTATAATGAGAATGGTTTCTATTTTTACACTAATTATAATAGTGAAAAGGGATTGTCTATAAATGCAAATGAAAAAGTATCCTTATCTTTTTTTTGGCCACTATTAGAAAGGCAAGTTATTATTAAGGGTTTGGCTACTAAAACTTCAGCCAATGCTTCCTCAAACTATTTTGACTCTAGACCAATTGGAAGTAAGTTAGGAGCTTTAGTTTCTAATCAAAGTAATGTTATAGAGAATAGAGAAGTTTTATCTGATAAATTAAAGCAATTAGAAGAAGAATATAAAACTAAAGAAATTGAAAGACCAGATTTCTGGGGAGGCTATTTAGTGGCTCCTTTAACTATAGAATTTTGGCAGGGCAGACCTAATAGATTACACGATAGAATACTATTTACATTGGAAGATTATGATTGGAAAATTGAGCGATTGTCACCTTGATTAAAGGTTTAATTAAAACAATATAAATGCTTGTATTATAAATGTTTAAAAATATATAATTGTGAAAACACTTTATTTGTTGCGCCATGCGAAATCTTCTTGGAAACACAATGTAGATGATCATAAACGCCCTTTAAAAGGGAGGGGAAAAAGGGATGCTATATTGGTATCTAATTATGTGAAAAATAAAATAGACCCACCACAAAAAATAATTACTAGCGATGCTAACAGAGCAAAAACTACCGCTAACTATTTTAAAGATGCCTGGGCAATTTCAGATGATAACTTTATAACGAATCATGAATTATACGATTTTGGTGGACAAAAAGTTTTAGATGTTATTAAGAACTTGGACAATAACAATGACAGTGTAATGATAGTTGGTCATAATCACGCTTTTACTTCCATTGCAAATATGCTTGGTGATACTAATATTAATAATATTACTACTTGTGGTTTTGTAATTATAGAGTTTAATATAGATTCTTGGGAACATGCAAATTATGGAACAACATTAAACATAATTTTTCCTAGAGATTTAAAACCAAAAGTTTAATTAGAATGTTGCAGATAGAAAAATATGGAGCAATTGATATTGGTTCTAATGCTATAAGGCTATTAGTTACTACAATTATCCATCAAGAAGGAAATGAACCTCGTTTTAAGAAAACATCTTTAATGAGAGTTCCTATCCGTTTGGGAGCTGATGTATTTGTAAAAGGGAAAATTTCTAAGGATAATTATAAAAGAATGAAAGATGCTTTAAAAGCATTTGATTTAATTATGAATATTCATAATGTAAAACGATATCGGGCTTGTGCTACATCTGCAATGCGAGAAGCTTCTAATGGAAAAAAGATTACTGAGAAATTATTTAAAAAAACAGGAATTAACATAGATATTATAAATGGAAATGATGAGGCTGCCATTATAGCTACAACAAATATCAAAGAGTATTTAAAACATGATAAAGTATTTCTTTATGTCGATGTTGGTGGGGGTAGTACGGAGCTTACAATCTATGCTAATAAGCATACTGTTGCATCTCGATCTTTTAAATTAGGTACAGTACGTTTAATTAATAATTTAGTTGAGAAAACTACTTGGAATCAAGTAAAAGAATGGATTCAAGATAATACCAAAGAATATGATCATATAACGCTATTAGGAACTGGAGGTAATATCAATAGTACCTATAAGTTTAGTGGTACAAAAACAGGGATTCCGCTTAGTTATTCCTATTTAAAAGAACATTACAAGTATTTAAGTACTCTTACTTATGAAGAGCGTATCGTAAATTTAGATATGAATCCAGATCGTGCAGATGTAATTATTCCCGCATTAAAAATATATACTTCGGCAATGAAATGGAGTGGAGCTACATCAATTTATGTCCCTAAAATAGGACTATCTGATGGGATAATTCGTAGTTTGTATAATGAGCAATTGGAAAACAAATCGAATTAACCATGAATGGTTTCATTTGTCCCTAAATTTTTCATGATTTCAGCTTCAAAAACAAGTAAATCTTGCCACTTTTCATCTACTTCTTTACGGTCACCATATTTTCTAGCAAAATTTAGAAACAGCATATAATGACCAGCCTCACTTGCCATCAAACTTCTGAAAAATTTTGATAACTCTTTATCTTTTAAATTATTGGCTAATAATTTAAATCGCTCACAGCTTCGAGCTTCTATTAGGGCAGCATATAATAGGCGATGTACTAATTGTGTTGTTCGACTGCCTCCTTTTGGAAAGAAAGAAAGGAGTTTTAGAACATAATGATCTTTACGATCTCTCCCTAAAATCCAATCTCTAGATATAATAATGTCATGAACTAATTCAAAATGACACATTTCTTCTTTAGCCAATTTTGGCATTTCCTGTACAAGTTCTGTATATTCAGGAAAGGAGACCATTAATGAAATAGCAGTAGAAGCAGCTTTAATTTCGCAAAAAGCATGGTCTGTTAAGATTTCTTCAATGTTTTTTTCTGCGATATTTACCCAGCGAGGGTCTGTTGGTAGTTTTAATCCTAACATATTCTTTTAATTATAGATCCAGGTCAAATTCCTTTCTTAGTAAATCAATCATTGGATTTTTCTCCTTTAATTTTTCATATTTTTCAATAGGAGTATAAGCATATTTTTTGTCTACTGTTTCATTTACAATAATCTCTAAGTCAATATCAAAGTTTTGAAGCGTTTCTTTTAAAAAGGAAAGTAGGTCGTACTTAGCCCGTTCCACTTCTACTTTAATCGTATCGTTTGGGAATTCTAATAAAATAGTATGCTCTTTAAGTTTAGGAATTCCCATAGTTAAATGAGATAATAAATTGAATTTCCCTTGTTTCTCTACTTTTTTAGAATATTTATTCCAGGCTTCTAACATTTCTTTTTCTGAAAACACTTCAGTTGGGAGGTTTTTCGCCTGTGGTTTATTAGCTGCTATTTCTTCTTTTAGTTCTTGTTTTTTTTGAATACTTTTTAGGGAAAGTGCAGAAACTCTTTTAGCATTTCGTTCTGCTACTATTTGCGGACGTTCTTCAACTATTTGTCTAGTAGATTCTGGGGTGATTTCCTTAGAAATAACTTCTTTTTCAGGCTCTTGATATTCTTTCTTAGGTTCTGAAACAAGAGTTTTTTCTTCAACCAATACTTTTACTTCACCATTTTCATTAGAAAAATAGGAGGGAGGAATTACAAAGGAGTGGGAATTGTCTTTTCTGTTTAAATTAGGCTTTTTTTTTTCACCCGATGCATCAGGATTAAAAGTAATTGAAGCTAGTTGCATTAAGCACAATTCTACTAATAACCTTTGATTCCGACTTGTTTTGAACTTTAAATCACAAGTATTTGCTATTTCTATACCTTCAATTAAAAAAGAAGGAGAAGTGTTTTTAGATTGGTTTAAGTACATGGCTTTAACCTGCTCACCAACTTCAAGCAAATCTATGGTTTCTTGATTTTTGCAAACCAATAGATCTCTAAAATGGGAAGCCAAACCCATTACAAAATGGTGACCATCAAACCCTTTGGCTAAAATATCATTATATAATACTAAAGTACTAGGTATATTGTATTCTAAAAGCAAATCTGTAACCTGAAAAAAGTAAGTATAATCTAATACATTCAGATTTTCAGTTACCGATTCACGGGTCATATTTTTTCCAGAGAAACTCACAACTCTATCAAAAATGGATAAGGCATCCCGAAGTGCACCGTCCGCTTTTTGTGCAATTACATGTAAAGCGTCGTCTTCTGCATTAATTCCTTCTGCTTTTGCTACGTTTTCTAGATGTCCCTTTATGTCCTTTACTGTAATTCTTCTAAAGTCGAATATTTGACAACGAGAAAGTATGGTTGGAATTATTTTATGCTTCTCAGTAGTTGCTAAAATAAAGATGGCATGATTAGGTGGTTCTTCTAAGGTCTTTAAAAACGCATTAAAGGCTGCAGAAGACAGCATATGTACCTCATCAATTATATATACTTTATAGTTCCCAACTTGTGGGGGTATTCGAACCTGATCTATTAAATTTCGAATATCATCTACAGAGTTATTTGAAGCAGCATCCAACTCGAAAATATTAAATGCAAAATCCTCATCTGGTTTTTCGGTACCATCTTGATTAATTTGCTTGGCAAGAATACGAGCACAAGTAGTTTTTCCTACTCCACGTGGGCCAGTAAATAATAAAGCCTGTGCCAAATGATCATTCTCAATGGCCTTTTCTAAGGTATTGGTAATAGCCTGTTGCCCCACTACTTCATTAAAGTGTGCAGGTCTATATTTTCTGGCTGATACTATAAAATGTTCCATAGATTTGAATGAAAACAAAGATAAAAATAGTCTTCAGTTAATTAAATATTAGCCTTTCAATTTTTGTGTTATTTATTAACAATAAATTCCTCTTATTATTGAAAATAATTCAATTACTTTTGCGCAGCAGACCGTCTCATCGTCCCGAAAGAGCTTGCTCATATCGGGGAGGAAAGTCCGGACACCATAGGAAAGCATAGCGGTTAACGACCGTCATTTCGATTTGTCGAGAGAGGAATAGTGCAACAGAAAGGATGTACAGGTAATGCTGTAGTGAAATCATGTAAACTCTATGCGGTGCAATGCCATGTAAACCTGTGCTTGAGGGTATCCGCCCAATACAGGAGGGTAGGCAGATAAAGCTTTTTGGTAACAAAAAGTTTAGATAAATGATGAGAATCTTTCGAGATACAGGATCCGGCTTATAGGTCTGCTTTTTTTATTTTAATGTTTTTAGCCATTTTTTACACTCATCTAAAGTGTAAAATGATTTATATGGTTTTGAATAAAACTTTTTAACAAATATTGAATTGTCATAAGATGCTTCTGAATGACATAATATTGCAACTCCCTTTAAGCCACTATTCTTGGAAACTTTAATGAATGCTGTTGGGGTTACCGTATAATCATTTTTTCTATTTGATATAAACCCAAAACTTTTGCCTTGAAAATGACTTTCAAAAACGGAATGAATTTGCGCTAATTCTGGACTATCAAATACAATTCCTTCTTTAACTGAGGATATAATGAGATCTTCATAAATTTCTAATACTGCAAAACTTAAATTTACGATAATAGGATATTCTGATTTCATAGTTTATTTTTTTTCAAAAAAACTAAATACGGAGCCCCCGTACCTTCTTGCTTCCGTAAAATTCTCTGAATTTGATAAATCGGTATGTTTGGAATGTTCTATTATTAAAAATCCATCTTCATTTAGCCATTCATTGAGGAATATTTTTTTTATGATTTCTTCAAATCCTTTATCTCCAATATCGTATGGTGGATCTGCAAAAATTACATCAAATTTTAATTTGGATGTGGATAAGTATTTTAAGACATCCGCTTTAATTGTTTGTATAGGAAAGGAAAGTTCTTCGGAAATTTTATTTATATACTTTACACAGCCGTAATGTTGATCTACTGAAACTATTGTTTCTGTCCCTCGTGACCCAAATTCAAAACTTATATTTCCTGTCCCGGAAAAAAGGTCTAATAAGGATACTTCAGAAAAGATAATCTTATTATTTAAAATATTAAAAAGTGCTTCTTTTGCAAAATCAGTGGTAGGTCTTACTGGTAATTTATTTGGAGCTGCAAGACGTTTTCCTTTATATTTTCCTGAGATAATACGCATTATTGTGCAAGTTTAAGAAGTAGATTATGATGTGCTAAGCTTTTATTAGCATCTATTATTGGTAATTCTGTAGTATTGAAAAAGGATATGTGACGTATATATGCAAAAAGTATATTGTAATTAGGATCCAATTCTTCAACTTCACCAGATAAAACACAGGCAATCATTTCTGGATTTAATTTTAATTGTTCTAAGCAAAATAATATATAATAGATAAAATCTTCTGGGGTTTTGAATTCATAGGAATTACAAAGTGTTAATTCTCCCTTATCTAAAATAAGAATATCGAACATATCTTTCCCTAAATTAATATATAACTTTGGTATTATGGTATGCTTTTCTTTATTTAAAATATGCTTTAATAATAATGTTGAAGCATGATGGTATTTAAAATTACCATATCGATCAAACAAATAATTATTAATATTTATAAAAGGTATGTAAACAATCGTAATATCTGGATTTTCTAATTGATCAAAAGCAACATAATCTGTAGCTAAAATTTTTGAGTTTAACTTTAGATATTCGCTTGTCAATTTTTCATCAAACAGTGGAGTTGGGACTATGGCATAAAGTGAGGTTGCATAAATTATATTTACTTCGCAAAATTCATCTTGTAACTTTGTATGCTCAGAAATAACAGAAGTCATTTCAATTAACAATTCCTCAGGAGATCGAGGTTGAGGATAGCTTTTTTTAATGTATAAAACCTCTTCTTCTGTGTTTTGGTTTATTATTAAAAAAGAAAGTCCGGACAATGAAAATTGAACGGACAATCTATTATTTGATTTTGAATCGTTTGGTATGTTAGTTTCCTTTAGGTATGTCATAACCTTTTGGCCAGTTTCCACTAGTGTCTATATCTTCCAAATTACCTACCTTAACAGATGGTCCATTAATTCCATCTACTGAAATCAATTGTTCTTCTTGGTATAATAAATCTTTATCCTGATCACTTAGGATTACACTTTTTGCTACTTTAGCTTCAAAGACTGAGAAGAAATCACCATTCTTTTCATATTTCCCTGCTTTAAGTTCAAATTTAGCTCCATCAGCTACATCAATTGGAATATTCATCATTGTTTTATAGCGATCGGTTGTTCCGAAAAGAGAATCTTTTACAGATGAAAATCCTAAAGTGTCAATAATGATAGCTTCTTTATAGTATCCTTCGACACCATAAGCTTTGTTTTTCTCAACATCAGCAAAACTCGTATCACGTCTTTCAATAATAGCATATTGTGCAGTATCTATAAAACGAACTAAGCTATCAAAATTACCAGAAAAATTACCTGTAATTTCTTGAAAAGCTAATTCTGCAGATCTAATATCTTTTAAGTTTTCAATAACTTTAGCGTATCGAGCTTCTTTAACCTTGTTAAACTCAACTGGTCCATTAATAGATTTATATAAACTATAACCTAAACCTAGAATTGCTACCCATAAAATTATAGATATAACAGGGTTTAATTTTAGGGGAACGTACTTTTCTAATAAAACGGCAATACCTACGCAAATTAAGGTGCCAAGAACTATATTTAAAATCATAATATATAAATGAAGATTACTTTTATTTTTATAATGGTATAACGCAAATCTACAATTTTTTTTTATTCGTAAAAGTATATTCCGAAAAAAACATAACTATCTTTATCCCTTTTAGCATAAATGAAAAATGAATAGAGCTCAATTCCTTAACGATTTAGTAAAAGATTTCCCGCATTCCCCTACAGCTAAACAAGATACAACATTGCAATTAATTGCAGATTTTGTTTTGAGTAAAAATAATAATGAAGTTTTTTTATTAAAAGGATACGCTGGTACAGGTAAAACTACGATAATTGGAACTTTAGTGAAAAATATCGGAAAAGTTCAAAGGTCTGCATTTTTATTGGCTCCAACAGGTAGAGCAGCAAAAGTAATTAGTAATTACTCAAAAAAGGAGGCATTTACGATTCATAAAAAAATATACTATCCAAAAGCTCAAAAAGGAGGCGGAGTTTCATTTACATTACAAAAAAATAAACATCGAAATACTATTTTTATCGTAGATGAAGCTTCAATGATACCAGATATTAATCTAGAATCCAAGTTATTTGAGAATGGGTCTTTATTAGACGACTTAGTACACTATGTATATAGTGGTCATAATTGTAAGTTATTTTTAATAGGAGATGTTGCACAATTGCCACCAGTAAAACTTGACGTTAGCCCTGCATTGGACCCCCATACTATCGAAAACCATTATAATAAAGAGGTAATCACCATAGAGCTTGATGAAGTAGTACGACAGCAAAAGGATAGTGGAATTCTTTTTAATGCTACTAAGATTAGAAATCAATTAGAAAATGGTTTTTATGAAAATTTTAAATTGCAAGAATCCAACTTTAAGGAAGTTATCAGACCTTTAGATGGACAAGAATTAATGGATGCAATTAATGATTCTTATTCAAGTATAGGTAATGAAGATACTGTGTTTATTGTACGTTCTAATAAAAGAGCCAATTCATACAATCAAAATATAAGAAGTAGAATTCTTTTTCAGGAGCAAGAGTTAGCATCTGGAGATTATTTAATGGTAGTTAAGAATAATTATTTTTGGGTAGAGAATCAAAGCGATGCAGGCTTTATTGCTAACGGAGATATTATTGAAGTTTTAGAGATATTTAGCATTAAAGAATTATATGGATTTAGGTTTGCTGAAGTAAACATCCGCATGGTTGATTATCCGGGAATGAAACCTTTTGAAACCGTTTTAATGTTAGACACATTATCATCAGAAACTCCATCTTTGCCTTATGAAGATTCGAACAGACTTTATAATGAAGTAATGAAAGATTATGAAAATTTAAGTTCTAAATATAAAAAATTTCTGTCGGTTAAAAAGAATGTTTATTTTAATGCATTGCAAGTAAAGTTCTCATACGCAATCACTTGCCATAAATCTCAAGGAGGCCAATGGGATACTGTATTTGTAGAACAACCATATTTACCTAATGGTATTGATAAAGACTACTTACGTTGGTTATATACCGCTATAACAAGAGCCAAAAACAAATTGTATCTTATTGGTTTTAAGGATGATTTTTTTGTTGACTCAAATAGTTAATAAAATGCAAATACTTCCTTATTTTTGCTTTGTTTTAAGACTTATTTAAAATATTTATTTAAAAAAAAATAAATAAGCAACCAAAATTTAGAAAGCTCATCTAACAAAGAAATACTTAAACCATAGAATGAAAATAATAGCAATGATTCCTGCACGATATGGTGCATCTCGTTTTCCGGGAAAGTTAATGCAAGATTTAGGAGGGAAACCTGTAATTGTTCGAACCTACGAAGCAGCTAAAGCAACCAATCTTTTTGATGAAGTATATATTGTTACCGATAGTGAAGTGATTTTTACTGAAATAGAACTTCATGGCGGAAAGGCAATAATGAGCAAAAAAGATCATGACTGTGGTAGTGATCGTATAGCGGAAGCCGTAGAAGACATGGATGTTGATATTGTTGTGAATGTGCAAGGAGATGAGCCGTTTACCAGTAAAGAAGGTCTTGAGCAGGTTTTAAGTGTATTTGAAGGAGAAGATGCAGATAAAATAGATTTAGCATCATTAATGACTGAAATGCATGATTGGAAAGAAATAAGCGATCCAAATAGTGTAAAAGTAATTGTTAATAAAGAGAACTTCGCTTTATATTTTTCTCGGTCTCCAATTCCTTATCCAAGAGATAAAAATGCCGATGTTCAATATTATAAGCATAAAGGAATTTATGCATTCAGAAAACAGGCTTTAATGGATTTTTATCACCTTCCAATGCGAACATTAGAAGCTGCAGAAAAAATAGAATGTATACGTTACCTTGAATATGGTAAAAACATCAAGATGGCGATTTCTAATACTCAAGGAATAGAAATTGATACTCCAGAAGACTTAATACGTGCAAATAAAGCATTAAAAGAAGATAAAGATATAAGTGTAAATAATAAATATAGAAACTTTCCTATGGTTCCAAAAGTAGTTTTTGGAAAAGGATGTTTCGACCAATTATCATCCATATTAGCACCACAAAGAAAAAATAAAGCGCCATTTATATTTTTAGTAGATGATGCTTTTGAAAATGATCACCCATTAATTGATAGAATTAATTTACGATTTAATGATAAGTTATTATTTGTATCTGCTAAAGAAGAACCAACAACCGTTCAGGTAGATCAAATAGTAAAAGATATAAAATCAGAATTTAATTATAAACCTTCTGGAATTATTGGAATAGGGGGTGGTTCTATTTTAGATTTAGCAAAAGCAGTATCTATTATGCTTACCAATAAAGGTAGTGCAGCAGATTATCAAGGTTGGGACTTAGTGAAGAAGAAAGCTGTTTATCATGTTGGGATTCCTACCATCTCCGGAACAGGAGCCGAAGTTTCTAGAACAACGGTACTCTCAGGTCCTGTACGTAAATTAGGGATTAATAGTGATTACACACCTTTTGATCAAGTAATATTAGATCCAAATCTAACCATTGGAGTTCCTAAAAATCAATGGTTTTTTACAGGAATGGATTGTTTTATTCATTGTGTAGAATCTCTTAATGGTACCTTTCTAAATGCCTTTAGCGAGAGTTATGGTGAAAAGGCATACGATCTTTGTAATGAAATATTTTTAAGTGATGAATTATCCGAAGTAGAGTCTAGAGGTAAATTAATGATGGCTTCATGGCATGGAGGAATGAGTATAGCTTATTCTCAAGTAGGAATCGCACATGCAATGAGTTATGGAATATCTTACGTTCTTGGTACAAAGCATGGCGTAGGGAACTGTATTGTATTCGATCATTTAGGAGACTATTATCCGGAAGGTGTTGCATTGTTTAAGAAAATGGTTGAAAAATACCAAATAGAAATTCCTCAGGGTATTTGTAAAGATTGTACAGAAAAGGAGATTGAAACAATGATTGAAATCGCATTAAGTTTAGTTCCATTATGGGAAAATGCTTTAGGAGAAGATTGGGAATCTATTATGACACGTGAGAAACTTAAAAGCATGTATTTAAAAATGTAAAATATTTATGTTTTTATATAAGTTTATTTTTATTACTGCTTTAGGCTGGAAATTAGAAGGGGATTTTAGCCCTCAAATCAAAAAATCTTTGGTAATTGTTGTACCGCATACAAGTTGGTATGATTTCTTTATTGGTGTATTTACTAGAGGTATTTTAAAAACACCTGTCAATTGGGTAGGTAAGAAGGAATTATTTATGTGGCCTTTTGGATATTACTTTAGATACATGGGAGGCGCTGCTTTAGATAGAACTTCTGGACAAAACAAAGTTGATGCGATTGCTCATATTTTTAATGCTAATGAAGAGTTTAGAATGGCTATGGCACCAGAAGGAACTCGAAAAAAAGTAGATGCTTGGAAAACAGGCTACTATTATATTGCACAAAAAGCCAATATTCCAATCATTCCTGTAGCTTTTGATTATGAACATAAAGAAGTACGTATAGGAAAACCATATTTTATTACTAATAATATAGAAAAAGATACAGAATTTCTTCGTTCCTTTTTTAAAGGAGTAAAAGGTAAGAATCCAGAATATTCATAAATTAAAAAAGCCGCTAATTAGCGGCTTTTTTATGGTCGTATTTATTTTTTATTATTCCGATTCATCCATAGAATGGTATACATTCTGAACATCATCGTCTTCTTCTAATTTTTCCAAAAGCTTTTCCACATCTGGTATTTGTTCTGCACTCAACTTTTTGGTCACCTGTGGAATGCGTTCAAAGCCAGAAGAAAGAATTTCGATTTCTCTAGATTCTAATTCTGCTTGAATGGCACCAAAGTTTTCAAAAGGAGCATAGATTAAAATTCCATCATCATCAGCAAAAACTTCATCGGCGCCAAAATCGATAAATTCTAATTCTACTTCTTCAGGATCTAACCCTTCCGAAGGTATCCTGAAATTACAAGTATGATCGAACATGAAAATTACAGATCCCGAAGTCCCAAAGGTACCATCACATTTATTAAAATGGGAGCGTACATTTGCCACTGTCCTGTTATTATTATCGGTTGCTGTTTCCACCAAAATTGCAATACCGTGTGGAGCGTAGCCTTCAAAAATCACTTCTTTATAATCGCCTTGCCCTTTTTCGGAAGCTTTCTTAATGGCTCTTTCTACATTATCTTTCGGCATATTCACCGACTTGGCATTTTGTATAACAGCACGTAATCGTGAGTTAGAAGCTGGATCTGGTCCTCCTTCTTTTACAGCCATTACAATGTCTTTTCCAATTCTAGTAAATGCTTTGGACATTGCTGACCAACGTTTCATTTTCCTTGCCTTTCTAAATTCGAAAGCTCTTCCCATAGTTTATTGTTTAATTACAAAAATAAAAAAATGCATTAACTTACCAATGCATCTATGATTTTTGCTAGTTCAAAATCTTTATTTGTCACACCCTCAGCCTCATGAGTAGTCAAACTTATCTGTAAAGTATTGTAAACATTAGTCCAATCTGGATGGTGGTTTAATTTCTCAGCTTCGAAAGCAATTCTTGTCATTACAGAAAAAGCATCTTTAAAATCCCTAAATTCAATGGAGGTATGAATTGCATTTTCTTGATAAGTCCAATCTTGAAAATCTTTTATTTTTTCTAAAACTATTTTTTCGCTTAATGCTTCCATTTTATTTTATTAAAGTTGTTATTTCCTCTTTTAATGTACAATCATTGATAACTTGAGATACTGTTATTCTGTAATTTCTTGGCAGTTTATTTTCCTTAGGAAGTATTGCTAAATAGGCTTCTTCATTCGAAGTAAATATTTGCCTAAATATTACTTTGTTAAGAGACAGTATTTCTGATAATTCCTTAAACAAATCACTATGATGAATCACATCGTTACTTGCTAAATGAAAAATGCCAACCTTGTTTTTATTGATGATATAATGAATTTGCTGAGCGATTTTATCAGCTGTAGTAATGCTTACGATTAGGTTAGGATAAACTTCGAAATCCGCTTGATGCTGAGAAGCTTTTTTTAACTGTATGAGTCTTGGTGAATTTACTCCTAATACTAAGGGCAACCTAAGTATTGTATATTTGGATTGGGGTAAAGTAGCTATTAATTTTTCGACCGAAACTTTGAACCTACCATATTCACTTTCTGCCAAAACAGAATCGCTTTCGTAAGAAGGAAATTCATGTTTCGCATCAAATACATTTACTGTAGATAAATATAATAGTCGGCATTTTTCCTGCTCTAATGTATATTCGACTAATTGTTGATGAATATTATATTGTGATTCAAAATCTCCTCTAAGACTGGATATAATATAATTAGGCTGTACCTTCTCTAAAATGGTATTTATATTGTCCTTCTCCATATCGAATTTGTACAATACTTTATTATCATCAAATTCTGGTTTAGAAGAAAAATATGTTCCAGAAACATTAAAATAGGGTAGTAGCTCTTTATAAATAGCATTTCCTATAAATCCACTAGCACCAAGAATGAGAACTCTATTCAAAATTAGGCTTTATAAAATGGTAATTTAATAATGGTAGCAGGCACAGCTTTTTTTCTAATCTGTATATTGATTTGTGTGCCTATTTTTTTATGCTCTGTAGTTACATAACCCATTCCAATACCTTTGTTTAAAGATGGTGACATAGTTCCACTGGTTACATCTCCAATAATATTTCCTTGATCATCAACAATGTCATAACCCTGTCTTGGAATTCCACGTTCATTCAATTCAAAGGCAATAAGTCTTCTAGAAGTTCCTTCTTCTTTTTGAGCTTTCAGATTTTCTGAATTAGTAAAATCTTTTGTGAATTTTGTAATCCATCCTAACCCTGCTTCAATTGGTGAAGTAGTATCGTTAATGTCATTGCCATAAAGGCAATATCCCATTTCTAATCGCAATGTATCTCTTGCTGCTAATCCTATAGGTTTTATTCCGAAGGCATCACCCGCTTCAAACACTTTGTTCCAAACTTGTTCTGCATCACTATTCTTACAATAGATTTCAAAGCCACCACTTCCAGTATATCCTGTAGCGCTTATAATAACATTTTCTATTCCTGCAAATTCTGCTACTTTAAAATGATAAAATTTAATTGCACTTAAATCTTCCGAAGTTAAAGACTGCATTGCTGCAACTGCTTTTGGTCCTTGAATAGCTAATAAAGAATAGTCATCAGAAACATTTCGCAATTCAGCATTCATGGTGTTTTGACTGCTAATCCATTTCCAATCTTTTTCAATATTAGAAGCATTTACTACTAACAACCATTTTTCAGCATTGAAACGGTAAACTATTAAGTCATCTACAATACCACCTGTTTCATTAGGGAAACAGCTATACTGCGCTTGATCGTCAACAATTTTTGAAGCATCATTACTGGTAACTTTCTGTATTAGATCCAAAGCATTTGGGCCCATTACCAAAAACTCTCCCATATGAGAAACGTCAAAAACGCCTACCGACTTACGAACAGTTTCATGTTCTGCATTTACGCCTTCGTAAGATACAGGCATGTTATATCCCGCAAAAGGAACGATTTTAGCATCTAATGCTTCGTGTATATGTGATAGTGCAATGTTTTTTGTCATAATAATTTACCTGTAGGAACAGGATTCTCATTTAATTAAAATAAATTCTAAATGTTTTACAAATATATTATAATCAATAAACGTAAGGGAATTTTTACTTGATTCTTTTCAAGAAGCTTGCTAACTTGCAGGAAGAAATTTTATCTATGAAAATATTTTCAAACCAGCAGTTTTACAAAGCGGATGCTATAACTATAGAAAACCAAAAGATGCAATCTGTAGACTTAATGGAACATGCAGCAACATTATGTTTTAACTGGCTGCATGAAAAATTAAATGGAGCACAGGTTGCTATTCATGTTTTTTGTGGTATTGGAAATAATGGTGGGGATGGACTTGTTATGGCTAGGCTGTTATTAATTCATGGATATCATGTAAATGTTTACATCGCCAACTTCACAGATAAACGTTCCCCAGATTTTTTAATAAATTACAATTTAATTAAAGAAGTAAGTAACGAGTGGCCCACTTTAATGACTTCTGAAGAAGATTTACCTAAACTTAATAATGAGGATATTATTATTGATGCACTCTTCGGAATTGGTTTAAATCGTCCGCCAGAAGGATGGGTAAAGAATTTAATACTGCATATCAATAAATCGGAAGCATTTGTATTGGCAATTGATATTCCTAGTGGATTGTATTCCAATAAAAAAATAGAAGATAAAGAAGCTATCGTAATAGCAGATCATACCTTGACATTTCAAGCTCCAAAACTAGCATTCTTTCTACCTGAAACTGCAGAGTTTTGTTTATCTTTTGATGTTTTGGATATTGGACTCGATCAAGATTTTTTAAATTCTGAATCACCAATTGCTAGATTATTCGATAAATATGAAGCTCAAGAACTTTACAAGCCAAGAAATAAATTTGACCATAAGGGAAATTATGGCCATTGCTTAGTAGTAGGGGGTAGTTATGGTAAAATAGGAGCTACAATTTTAGCTAGTAAAGCAGCACTAAAAATAGGGGCAGGGATGCTAACTGCATTTGTGCCAAAATGCGGATATTCTATTCTTCAATCATCTTTGCTAGAAGCTATGGTAATCACAGATAACTCTAATAATTTTATCGAATCTATAGATATAAACTTTACACCTTCAGCTATTGGGATTGGTATGGGAATGGGTACTGATAAAAAAACAGTTTTGGCTTTTAAAAATTTTCTTTTAAATACAAAGTCCCCATTAGTCTTGGATGCAGATGCATTGAATTGTATTTCTGAAAATAAAGAATTACTAAAATCAATTCCAAAAGATTCTATTTTAACTCCTCATCCTGTAGAATTAAAGAGACTGATAGGGGATTGGGAAGATGATTTTCAAAAAATTGAAATGGCAAAAAATTTTTCTGAAAAGCATCAAATTGTAATACTGATTAAAGGAGCAAATACAATTATTGTTGATAAGCGAGAAATTTATATAAATGTAACAGGAAACCCAGGAATGGCTACCGCTGGCAGTGGGGATGTATTAGCTGGTATTTTAACAGGATTGTTGTCTCAGGGTTATTTGCCTTTAGAAGCAGCTTTATTTGGTGTTTATATACACGGAAGTGCTGGCGATATTGCATCGGAACATCTGGGCTTTGAAGCTATACTTGCTTCAGATATAATTGATACTATAGGTGCTGCTTATTTAAATTTATTTATGGAAGAAGCAAAAGAAGAGACTAAATCTAAAGCATAAAAAAAACTCCCTTCAAAAATGGAAAGGAGTTTTAATTTTTTAAAGAATGTTCTTATTATAATAAGCCATCCAATATTCCTCTAATATCATTACTAGAAGGTCTAGGAGCATCTGAATTAACAATATTTCCTTCCCCATCTATTAGAATAAAACGTGGGATTCCTTTTATACCATAATCGGTTACAAATTTAGACTTCCAATCGTTATCAGCCATTAATTGAATACCGCCTAATTCTTTGTCAGATACCATACTTCTCCATGCGTCATAATCTTTTTTCTCATCGATGGAGATGCTTACAAATGCAATGTTTTTTCCGTGATATTCACTTTCAACTTCTTTTAAATAAGGAATTTCTCTTTTACAAGGTCCACACCAAGTAGCCCATACATCTACATAAACCACTTTCCCTTTTAAATCTGCCAAGCTAGTTTCTCCACCCTTATGGTTTTCATAAGTAAAGGCAGGAGATGTGTTTCCGGGAGTTAGGTTTTTTAATAAATTGAACCTTTCTGTTACTGCTGCAAGATTTTCTTCGTTTTGGTTTGCACCTTTATATAAGTTATAAACATCCTCTAAAGATTTATTAGGTTTCATACCATATCGCAAGTAATTATACATTAAGTCATCTTTAGTAGTTCCTTTCGGAAAGTTTTCATCAACAACTTGTAAATATGCTAAGGCGATATCGATATCTTTATCTTCAGACAATTCATTTGCCAATCTGCCGAAATGAGATGCTGCTAAACGCTTGTATGCATTAGAATTCTCATAAGCATTGGTATCTGCAAAATTAAATTCACTTACAGAATTATAATAGGTGTCAGAAACCGAAAAATCTTCCTCTTTAGTGAAATACACATAGTATTCATCATAATTCTCACGATTGTTTAAATGAGCATATTCTAATTCTTTAGTTTCTTTTGCTTTAAATTCATCAGATATTCCTTCTGTAGAATTTAATAAATCTACATAACTAGAATTCATTTTTTCTGTTTGAGAAATAAATTCGGATTCTGGTAAAGAATATACTTTATCAAAAGCCATTTCTTTTTCAGAAAGTAAATATTTAGCTGCTAAATAATTGTTTTCTGAAGCTGTATCCCCAGTATAAGACAAAGTTTCGTCAAATTCTTTAGCATTTAAAGTAAGTCCAAGGTTTGTTCCTTGTACAAGGAAAACAGGCGAACTTTCTCTGCCAACACGTATGGTATAGTAGTCGTTTTTATTTATTTTTAAAGTATCACTAAAAGTCCCATCATCTGCTATTGAAAGTTCTGCTTCAAAGTCATTTCCAAATACTTTCACAGAGTTAGAAGGACTGTTTTCTACAGTTCCATTAAACACAACATAAGTTGGTTTTGCTTCCTCTTTACAAGAAAAAAGTGCAATAGCAATTAATAATATAAGTAGTTTTTTCATCAGAATATTTTAAATTTTAGGCTAAAATACATTATTATATTTCTGTTTTGTTAAATAGTAAAAATCTTAACAATAAATTGGTATTTTTGTTTTCCAAAAAAATATTTTATCTATGTCATTGATTCATTATATAAGTACAGAAATACTTGATTTATCTACTATAAAAGAGATTGTTGAAGAAAACAAAAAATTAAGCCTTTCTGAAGAAGCAATTCTTAATATTAAAAAATCCCATACTTATCTTAGTTCAAAAATCGAGAACAATGAATCCCCTATATATGGTATAAATACTGGCTTTGGCTCCTTATATAATGTAAAGATTGCACCTGAAGATTTATCAAAACTTCAAGAAAACATTGTCATGTCTCATGCTTGCGGTACTGGAGATTTAGTGCCGAAGGAGATTGTAAAACTAATGTTGCTTTTAAAAATCCAATCTCTTAGTTATGGCTACAGTGGAATTCAATTAGATACTGTTAACCGATTAATAGACTTTTATAATTCTGATGTAATACCTGTTATTTATGAGTTAGGTAGTTTGGGTGCTTCTGGAGATTTAGCTCCTTTAGCACATCTTTCATTACCATTAATTGGAAAAGGATTGGTTTATGTGAATAATGACATTGTAGACGCCGATATTGTTTTAAAAGAAAATAATTGGAATCCAATAAAATTACAAGCAAAAGAAGGTTTGGCTTTGCTGAATGGTACTCAGTTTATGAGTGCTTATGGAGTATATTGCTTACTTAAAAGTTATAAGCTGTCCTATTTGGCTGATTTAATTTCATCGGTATCCATTGATGCATTTAACTGCAATATGAGCCCGTATGACCCATTAGTACATTTTGTAAGGCCCCATCGTGGTCAGATTAAAACTGCCGAACGTATAAATGAGTTATTAGATGGAAGTGAAATTGGACAATTAAAAAATAAGAGCGTTCAAGATCCATATTCTTTTAGATGTATTCCGCAGGTTCATGGAGCAACTAAAGACACTGTCACTTTTGTAAATAAAACCTTTAAAACGGAAATTAATTCGGTAACAGATAATCCTAATATATTTATTGAAGAGGATAAAATCATTTCTGGTGGAAATTTTCATGGACAACCCTTAGCATTAGGTTTGGATTATTTAGGAATTGCGATGGCAGAACTAGGAAGTATATCAGAAAGAAGAACTTTTCAATTAGTTTCTGGTCTACGAGATTTACCTGCTTTTTTAGTTAAAAACCCAGGATTGAATAGTGGGTTTATGATTCCGCAATATACTGCAGCAAGTATTGTAAGTATAAACAAACAATTGGCAACACCAGCCTCTGTAGATTCTATTGTTTCCTCTAATGGACAAGAAGATCACGTTAGTATGGGTGCAAATGCAGCAACCCAATGCTTAAGAATTGTCGATAATTTAGAGCGAATATTAGCGATAGAGTTAATGAATGCTTCTCAAGCACTTTCGTTTAGAGAGCCCCATAAATCTTCCTCACCTATAGAATCCTTTATTAAAAGTTATAGAGAAGTAGTAGCTGTTATTGATGAGGATAGACTTTTAGCAATTGATATAAAAAACACGATTTCATACCTACAAACAATGCGTATTGAAGGGGATATATTGTTTGAATAATATATTACTTTTTTGAGACTTCTTTTTTGACCCAAGAAATTGCATCTTCTAATTCGATGAAATGGCGGAATGGGTTTTTGTAAAATATTTTTTCTAGTCGTGTATTGGAAATGTTAATTTGTTTAGAGGAGACAACGGCAAAAGCAACAAGGTTTTCAATTTTTGAAGTTTCATAGTAAATACTTGGGTCTACAGAATATGAATGTATTCTATTGGTTATGTATCCAAAGTTTGAATTTTTAAAATACTTTGTAGCAATTCCCAATAGCAAATCGTTTTTTTCTGCAGTAAGAATAATGCCTTCAAACATAGTAGCAATAATGTAATCTGAATAGACTTCTATTTTACAAAAATCATAATTTAGTGTAGTTTTCATCTTTTACTTCTACTATTATGTTACTAAAGGTGCAAATTAATATTTTTAGATGTTTTTATGTTTATTAATTGCTATCAATAAATTTCTTTAATTTTGAAAAAACTCCAACCAATGTTTCAAAAGGTATTTTTCTTATTTGTTTTTATATTTAGCACCCAACTTTGGGGTCAAGCATATCAACCTCTTTTAGATGACATTAATGAATGGCAGTTTACAACCTGTTATTTTGGCTGTTTAACAGATGTTTATTATACTGATGGGGATACTATAGTAAATGGGAACCCACACAAAATTCTAGATGGATATCATTATGTTTCTAGAACTTTTTTATTAAGAGAAGAGGTAGAGAATAAAAAAGTTTTTATGACTATCGTTAACGATGATGGTAATGATGAATATCTTTTATATGATTTTTCATTAGATGAGGGGGATGAAATTAACTTGTATAATCCAATTAGTCCATTTCCTGAAGATGCAGGAGTTTTTGTTTTAGATTCTATTCGCTTAAGGGAATTAGTAGATTCAAATGAATATAGGCATTATTACTTATCACCGATTCCTTCTAATACGATAAGTACTGATCCAGCAACTTGGATTGAAGGATTAGGTTCACTTTCGATAATAAATGCACCAGGAGGTTTTCCAGATATAAATGCGGTTGGTAATTTAAGTTGTTATTTCAAAAATGAAGAATTATTTTATTCAAACTTGGATTCCATAGATGTTTGTAAGCCAATTCATTTGGGATTGATAAAACCAATTCAAGATATTAATGAAGTAGAAATTTATACTTCAGAAGCAATTAGCTATTTGAATAATTCTGATAATGTTAAGCGAATAGATGTTTATAATATTAGTGGTAAACTTTTAAAATCAGTTAATAATATAGATAATAAATCTTTGATTTCAATTGACTTATCAATGTATGAAAGAAACATTTATATAATTGTAGCAATGAGTGTTGTAAATGAAAAAAGAACTTTTAAAATAGTAAATAAATAACACTAATTACTACAGTTAACACAGGTGATGGCTTGTGGCATTAATAATATTCTGCCCAAAGGAATCGGTTTTTTACATCGCATACAGATTCCAAAATCTACATCATCAATTTTTGTTAGTGCAACTTTAAGATTGTTTAATTTAGTTTCTGCATTTGTAAGTGCGGCTTGATTAACAGATCTATTATTTATTGCATCCATTCTTGAAATTCTACCAATAGCATTTTCTGGAGCAATTGGCTTTGTAAGCTCCCTGTATTTCTCAATCGAATGTTGAGTGTTTAGAATTTCTTCCTTTATCCGATTTTTTATTTGCTCTTTATGATCCATTTATAAAAAAAAGTAGCATCTATAAATAATATGGATGCTACTTTTTATCAATATTATATTGTTCTATTATGATTCTGTCTTCTTTGCTTGCTTAGTAATTTCTATGGTTAATTCTTTGGTTTTTTTATCCAAGTCCATTTTAATACTATCTCCTTCTTTTAACTTAGAATTTATGATTGATTCTGCTAAGGCGTCTTCAATATATTTCTGAATAGCCCGCTTTAATGGTCTTGCACCGTATTGCTTGTCAAAGCCTTTGTCTGCAATGTAATCCTTTGCAGCTTTGGTAAGTTTAATATGGTACCCTAACTCATCTATTCTATTGAAAAGATTAGCCAATTCAATATCAATAATTTTATAAATATCTTCTCTTTCTAATGAATTGAAAACAATAACATCATCTACTCGGTTTAAAAACTCAGGAGCAAATGTCTTTTTAAGAGCATTTTCAATAACACTTTTTGCATGAGCATCTGCCTGAGTAGTCTTAGCAGAAGTACCAAATCCAACACCTTGTCCAAAATCTTTTAATTGTCTAGAACCAATATTAGAAGTCATGATAATAATAGTGTTTCTGAAATCAATTTTTCTTCCAAGACTATCTGTTAAAAAACCGTCATCTAGAACCTGCAATAACATGTTAAATACATCTGGATGTGCTTTCTCAATTTCATCTAATAAAACAACCGAATATGGTTTACGTCTTATTTTTTCTGTTAACTGCCCACCTTCTTCATAACCTACATATCCTGGAGGAGCACCAACTAAACGAGAGATAGCAAATTTCTCCATATATTCACTCATGTCGATACGAATTAATGAGTTATCTGAGTCAAAAAGTTCTCTAGCTAACACTTTAGCTAGCTGTGTTTTACCAACCCCTGTTTGACCTAAAAATATAAATGACCCAATAGGTTTGTCAGGGTCTTTTAAACCAGCTCTATTTCTTTGAATTGCTTTTACAATTTTTGCAACAGCATCATCTTGACCAATTACTTTTCCTTTAATTCGATCTGGTAATGCGGAAAGTTTTGTGCTTTCAGTTTGCGCAATTCTACTTACAGGAACTCCTGTCATCATAGATATCACTTCAGCAACATTTGCTTCAGAAACAGTTTCCTTATGTAATTCAGATTCTTTTTCCCAAGCTTCTTGTTCTATTTTAAGTTGGTTTTCAAGATTCTTTTCATCATCTCTAAGTTTGGCAGCTTCTTCATATTTCTGTTTTTTGACCACAGAGTTTTTCAATTCTCTCACCTCTTCTAATTTCCCTTCAATAGTTAATATTTTTTCAGGAACATGAATGTTTGTAATATGTACTCTAGAGCCAGCTTCATCCAAAGCATCAATAGCTTTGTCTGGTAAAAAGCGCTCTGTCATATACCTATTGGTTAATTTAACACAGGCCTCTATAGCATCATCTGTATAAATAACATTATGATGAGCTTCGTATTTGTCTTTTATGTTTTGAAGGATTTCTATAGACTCTTCAACAGAAGTCGGTTCAACAATAACCTTTTGAAAACGTCTTTCTAAAGCGCCATCTTTTTCAATGTATTGTCGATATTCGTCTAATGTAGTTGCGCCAATACATTGCAGTTCCCCTCTAGCTAAAGCTGGTTTAAACATGTTGGAAGCATCTAAAGAGCCTGTTGCTCCACCTGCACCAACGATAGTATGAATTTCATCTATAAATAAAATGATGTCATCATTTTTTTCTAGTTCATTCATCACCGCTTTCATCCTCTCCTCAAACTGTCCACGATATTTTGTTCCAGCAACTAAACTTGCTAAATCTAAAGTTACAACACGCTTATCGTATAAAATACGAGATACTTTTCGTTGTACTATTCGTAATGCCAATCCTTCTACAATAGCAGATTTTCCAACACCAGGTTCTCCAATAAGAAGTGGGTTGTTCTTTTTTCTTCTACTTAATATTTGAGAAACTCTTTGTATTTCATCTTCACGACCAACTACCGGGTCTAATTTACCATCTACAGCAAATGCAGTAAGGTCTCTTCCAAAGTTATCTAAAACAGGAGTTTTAGATTTCTTATTTGATTTCGCGGAACTTCCAGAAAAAATATTTTCTCCTCCTTTTTCTTCAGAGGTAGAATCATCATCACTAGGAAAAGATTCGGAAGTTGGGCTATCTATAAAATCATCATCGTTTGTTATCATTAGTTTAAATTGATCTTTTACACCGTCATAATCCACTTTCATTTTATTTAACAATTTTGTTGTTGGGTCGTTTTCATTTCTAAGTATGCACAATAATAAATGTGCAGTATTAATGGAAGTACTTTGAAATAATTTTGCTTCTAAAAAAGTAGTTTTTAATGCTCTTTCTGCTTGCCTAGTCAAATGAAGATTTGTTTTGTCGTTTTCATTTGATAGTAATTTTGGATTTGCAGGGCTTAAAATTTCAACTTTCTTACGTAAATGGTTTAGGTCTATTTCTAAGTTTGACAATATAGAAACTGCTTTGCCATTTCCATCACGAAGTAATCCCAGCATTAAATGCTCAGTTCCTATAAATTCATGACCTAAACGTAGCGCTTCTTCTTTACTAAAAGCGATCACATCTTTTACTCTTGGGGAAAAATTATCATCCATATTTCAATTTCTTAACGTCTAAAAATAGTTTAATTACTTTAATAAGACAAAAACTATACCCTATTAAGATGATTAGAGGTAAAAAGACAAAAAAACTTACTAAAAACAAAATAATAAAATCGATAGTTATTAACGGTTTTCGTTCTTATTTTTGTTAATAAAATAGTGATTTTTGAAAGTTATTTTACATCTATAAAGATACAATTAATGTATATTGCTTTTTTAGAATATTAACATAAAAATTAAAGAATATATATGGCTGAAGGCGAAAAATTGATCCCAATAAATATTGAGGATGAAATGAAATCGGCTTACATTGATTATTCAATGTCAGTTATCGTGTCAAGAGCATTACCAGATGTTAGAGATGGAATGAAACCAGTTCACAGACGTGTTTTATTTGGGATGCATGAGTTAGGTATTAAAGCTACAGGAGCACATAAAAAATCTGCAAGAATAGTTGGGGAAGTTTTAGGAAAGTATCACCCACATGGGGATACTTCTGTTTATGATGCAATGGTACGAATGGCTCAAGAATGGAGCCTTCGTTATATGTTGGTAGATGGTCAAGGAAATTTTGGATCTGTCGATGGAGATAGTCCAGCTGCAATGCGTTATACAGAAGCGCGTATGCAAAAGATTTCGGAAGACATGCTGGCAGATATTGACAAAGAGACAGTAGATCATCAATTAAACTTTGATGATACCTTAAATGAGCCAACAGTACTTCCTACTAGAGTTCCGGGACTACTAATTAATGGTGCTTCGGGTATAGCTGTTGGTATGGCTACTAATATGCCTCCTCATAATTTAACAGAAGTTATTGACGGTACTATTGCGTATATAGAAGATAATGATATCGATATCGATGGATTGATGCAGCATGTAAAAGCTCCAGATTTTCCAACAGGTGGAGTTATTTATGGATATGAAGGAGTAAAAGATGCTTTTCATACGGGTAGAGGAAAAATTGTAATGCGTGCCAAAGCTTCATTTGAAGAAGTTAATGGAAGAGAATGTATTGTTGTTTCTGAAATTCCTTACCAAGTGAATAAGGCAGATATGATCAAAAAAACTGCTGATCTTGTTAATGATAAAAAAATAGAAGGTATTTCTAATATTAGGGATGAGTCCGATAGAAAAGGAATGCGTATAGTTTATATTTTAAAGCGTGATGCAATTCCAAATATTGTACTCAATATGCTATTTAAGTATACCGCTTTGCAATCTAGTTTTAGTGTAAACAATATTTGTTTAGTAAAAGGTAGACCCCGTTTATTAAACTTAAAAGAATTGATTCTTTATTTTGTAGAGCATCGTCATGAAGTTGTAGTAAGACGAACAGAATACTTATTAAGAAAAGCGGAAGAAAGAGCACATATTTTAGAGGGTTTAATAATAGCTTCAGATAATATTGATGAGGTAATTCGTTTAATTCGCTCTTCAAAAAATGCGGATGAAGCTCGCGCAAAATTGATTGAAGCGTTTGAGCTTTCTGAAATTCAGGCAAAAGCAATTGTAGAAATGCGCTTGCGTCAACTTACTGGTCTAGAACAAGATAAGTTGCGTAATGAGTATGAAGAATTAATGAAAACCATACAGGGTTATAGAGACATTCTAGCTAGTAAAGAACTTAGGATGAGTATCATTAAAGATGAATTGTTAGAAATTCAAACTAAATACGGTGATGAACGTCGTTCGGTTATAGAATATGCTGGTGGTGATGTAAGTATTACAGATTTAATACCTGATGAAAAAGTAGTAATTACCATTTCTCACGCTGGGTATGTTAAACGCACATCTCTTACAGAATATAAAAAACAGAATAGAGGAGGAGTTGGAGCAAAAGCTTCATCTACTCGAAACGAAGATTTCTTAGAACACTTATTTGTAGGAACTAATCATCAATATATGTTGTTCTTTACTCAAAAAGGAAAGTGTTTTTGGATGCGTGTTTTTGAAATACCTGAAGGTAGTAGAACTTCTAAAGGAAGGGCTATTCAGAACTTAATTAATATTGGTCCTGATGATAAAGTGAAAGCATTTATTTGTACTCAAGATCTTAAGGACGAAGAATATATAAATAATCATTATGTGATTATGGCTACTAAAAAGGGGCAAGTTAAAAAGACACCATTAGAGCAATATTCTAGACCAAGAACTAATGGGATTAATGCCATTACTATAAAAGGAGGAGATGAATTGCTAGAAGCAAAACTAACCACAGGGGACAGTCAAGTAATGTTAGCAATTAGATCTGGAAAAGCCATTCGCTTTGAAGAAGAAAAAACTCGATCAATGGGTAGAAATGCTTCTGGAGTTAGAGGGATTAGATTAAGTGATGATTCTGATGAAGTAATTGGAATGATTACGATTAATGATTCTGAATCTAATGTTTTAGTGGTTTCAGAAAATGGTTATGGTAAACGTTCAAGTTTAGAAGATTATAGAATTACCAATCGAGGAGGAAAAGGAGTGAAAACGATTAGTGTTACTGATAAGACAGGAAGCCTAGTAGCAATTAAAAATGTTACAGATAATGATGATTTAATGATTATCAATAAATCTGGTATTGCAATTCGATTAGCTGTAGAAAGTTTACGAGTAATGGGTCGAGCAACCCAAGGTGTCAGATTGATAAAAGTTAGGGATGGAGATGCTATTGCTGCAGTTGCAAAAGTGATGTCTGACGATGATGATGTTGAAATAGATGAAGATGGGAATATAATTGTTTCTGAAAGCGACGAGACAACTTCCGATCTATCTGAAGAAACAAACCAGGATGCAACTAGTGAAGAAGAATAATTCAAATAATTTATTATAAATACAAGTAAAATGAAAAAACAAATTTTAATAGCAGGAATGATAATGATTTCTGCAATAACTTTTGGTCAAAAGAAAGAAATAAAGAGTGCTGAAAAAGCAACAAAATCTGGCGACTTTACCGAAGCAATTTCTATTTTGAAAAAAGCAGAAACTCTTGTTAGTAGTGCTGATAAATCAGTAAAATCTCAATACTATTTAGCAAAAGGGAATGCGTATATGGGTGCTGCTGAAGAAAATGATTTAGATAAGTTAAAAATAGCTGCAGAATCTTTTTCAAAAGCACAAGAAGTTGATCCTAAAGGCAAATATGTTTCAGAATTAGAGACAGCAATGGATAATTTACGAGTTGTTCTTGTAAATGGCGCTGTAGTAGATAGAGATAAAGGGAGTTATAAGTCAGCATCAGAAAAATTATATGCTGGCTATCAAGTAAGTAAAAAAGATACGTTATATCTTTATTTCGCAGCTAGTAATGCAGTTAGAGCTAAAGAATATGACAATGCATTAAAGTATTATCAGCATTTAGTAGATATTGAATATACTGGAATTGCAACTACTTACTTTGCAATAAATAATGAAACTAATGTAGAAAGAGAATTTGACACTAAAGATGGGAGAAACAAGGCTATAAAAGATGGTTTGTATTCAAAGCCTAGAGATGAAAAATCGGAATCTAAAATAGGGGAAATATTAAAGAATATGACCTTAATTTATAATACTACTGGAGATACTGAAAAAGCAGCAGGATTAATTAAGAAAGCAAGAAAAGAAAATCCAGACAATCTAGCTTTAATGCATGCTGAAGCAAATATGTATTATGGAGCTGGTGATATGGTAGCCTATAAAAAGATTATTTCTGAAATCATCGAAAAAGACCCAGAAAATCCAGAACTATATTTTAATTTGGGGGTAGCTAGTAAGAAGAATGACGAAACTGAAGCAGCTCTAAAATATTATGAAAAAGCATTAGAATTAGATCCAAACTATGAAGCGGCTCTTATTAATATTGCACAAATAGTACTAGACAAAGATCCAGCAATGATTGAGGAAATGAATGCATTAGGAACATCTACTGCAGATTATAACCGTTATGATGAAATACAAGAGGAAAGAAATAACATGTATAAAGAAGCTTTGCCTTATTTAGAAAAAGCTTTAACATTAAGTGAAGGTAAAGTTCAATTAATTAGAACTCTTAGAGATATTTATAGTCAATTGAGTATGGATGATAAAGCGAAAGAAATGAAAGCTCTATTAGAAAAATTAGAGGAATAGTATTAAACTTCTTAGTTATTATATAAAAAAAGACTGTCTTACTAGACAGTCTTTTTTTATATAATACGTTTAATGACTCTTAATTTATGAGTGTGTTTTCTCATTTGATAATTAAAAATACCGGAATGATCTAATCTGTCAACTCGTACTTGGCCATGGGCATGGATGATATAATTGTCCTCCATTATAATCCCAACATGAGTAATATTTCCTTCTTCATTATCAAAAAAGGCTAAATCTCCAGGTTCGCTTTCCTCTATAAAACTTAACGAATCTCCCTGTGTAGCTTGTTGACTAGCGTCGCGAAGTAATTTATGACCATTTAATTTATAAACCATTTGTGTAAAACCACTACAGTCAATTCCAAAAGGAGTTTTTCCGCCCCATAAATAAGGACTATTTAAATACAGGTGAGCAGTTTCTATAATTTCAGATTTTGGTTGAATCCCATGAACAATATTACCTTCATAGTGATGCCCCAAATATGCTGCAGAATTTACAGTAGATCCTAAACAAATAGAAAGTAAGTTGTTTTCAGAAGTTGTAAGAATATCTACCAAATTTGTAGAGAGATTCTTAGTACTTTTTTCTAGTTTATTATAATCTTCTTCAGATATAATCAAGTATTGTTTATTGTCTATCCATCCTTCATAATTATCAAAGGATAACCGAATTCGGCTCCACTTTTTTCTAATTTCTAAAACCTTAAATGATTCTCCATATAAAACCTGAGAAACCATTTCACTTGCATCTGAAGCTATAGCTCTAAGCGGAACAATACTCAAATTACAAAGGCCGTAGTTCATTTAATATAAATTAATATAAAAAGGTTTAAAAATCAAAATAGAAATTATCTTTCAATTACCATAGCCGATGCACCTCCGCCACCATTACAGATAGCTGCTGCACCAACTTTAGCATTGTTTTGCTTTAATACGTTTATAAGTGTAATTAATATTCTAACACCACTACAGCCTAAAGGATGCCCTAAAGAAACAGCACCACCATTAACATTTACATTGGAATCGTTTAATCCAAGTATTTCCATATTTGCTAATCCTACAACTGCAAAAGCTTCATTGAATTCAAAATACTCTACATCTTCCAAAGAAATATTGGCTTTTGCTAGAGCTTTTGGCAAAGCTTTAGATGGCGCAGTTGTAAACCATTGAGGTTCATGTGCTGCATCCGCATAACTTTTTATGGTAGCCAAAGGAGTTAAACCTAATTCATTTGCTTTTTCTTCACTCATTAATACCATTGCTCCAGCACCATCATTAATAGTGGAAGCATTAGCAGCAGTAACAGTGCCTTCTTTAGTAAAAACAGCGCGCAAGTTTGGGATTTTTTCCATTCTTACATTCTTATATTCTTCATCTTCTGAAAAGATAACAGGTTCTCCTCGTCTTTGTGGTATTTCTACAGGAACTATTTCTTCATTAAATTTTCCATCTTCCCAAGCTTTAGCTGAACGCTTATAAGATTGAATAGCATAATTATCCTGATCTTCTCTAGAGAATTCATGTTCTGTAGCACATAAATCTGCACAAACACCCATAGCGTTTTGATCGTATGCATCTACTAATCCATCTTTTTGCATACCATCTTCCATGGCTTTCGGGCCAAATTTATGACCATTTCTTAAATGGACATAATGAGGGATGTTACTCATACTTTCCATTCCACCAGCAACAACAACCTCTGAATCACCTAAGGCAATAGCCTGAGCTGCATTCATTACTGCTTTCATACCAGAAGCACAAACTTTATTGATAGTTGTACAAGGAACTGTATCTGGAATTCCAGCACCTAATGCAGCTTGTCTAGCAGGAGCTTGTCCTACACCAGCCTGAACTACATTACCCATAAAAACTTCTTCTACAAGAGTTGGGTCAAGATTGATTTTATTTAAAGCACCTTTAATGGCAACAGAACCTAATTTAGTAGCTGTTAAACTAGATAAACTTCCCATAAAACTACCGATTGGAGTTCTTACTGCAGCGACAATTACAACTTTTTTACTCATTTGTATTTATAATTTTTATTTATAGAATAAGAAGTGCAAATTTACACATTTAATATTAAAAATATTCTTGATATTAGTGTAATTGGGATTAATCTAACGATATTTATACCTTTATTACTTATAGTAATTTTCAATGAGTACAATCTTTTCATTTTTTTCTAAAAATCAATCGTTTATTTATAAGATATTCTTATTTGTAATCGCCACAATATTAATCATATACTTATTGCCAAAGGGAGGGCAGTTTAAATATAATTTTCAAAAAGGAAAACCTTGGCAGTACGAAAACCTATATGCTCCATTTAGTTTTACAATTAAAAAAGACAAGGAAAGTTTAGAAAAAGAAATAGAGGCTATAAAAAATGACATCACTCCATTTTTTGATAAAGACACCCTTAAAGTTAATGAGATAAAAGCCCTATACACAGATTTATTCTTAGAATCTTATAGTGATAGTATTTCTATAGAACCCAAAGAAGAAGTTTATGAATTAGGGAATACTATAATTGATAGACTTTATTCTATTGGAGTTACTAATGAAGCTTATCCTTATAAAGAAGATAAAATTATTTACTTAAAAAGTGGAAGTGAAGTTGAGGAAGTTACTTATCAGCAATTACAAAACATTGAAAACATAGATGCTATAATTAATGAAGAAATAGATAAGGTTAAAAAATATGATTATGAAAGCTATCTAAATGAAATTTTGTCTAGAGTTGTTTCTTCTAACTTATCATACAATCATGAATTAACAGAATCCACTATAGACTCTAGAGTAGAAACTATAAATCCTAATCGAGGTGTTATCGAAAAAGGAAGCCGAATTATTGCAAAAGGAGAAGTAGTTGAAGGCAATAAATTTCAAATTTTGACTTCTTTAAAATCCGAGTTCCAGTCTCAAGTTTGGAGTACCTCTAATTATTATTGGTTGTTATTGGGATATTCTTTATTGGTTTTTTTAGTTTTTTTAATGTTATTTCTTTTTCTTAAAAACTATAGACAAGAAATCTATGAAAATAATACTAAGGTAACTTTTATATTTTTCAATATAATAGCCATGGTTTTTATGACTACTATTATTGTAAAGTATGATGCTACATATGTTTATATAGCTCCCTTATGTATTTTACCTCTGGTTCTTAAAACCTTTTTTGATGCGCGTTTAGGACTTTTTGTACATGTATTAACATTATTGCTTTTAGGTTTTATTGTGCCTAATAGTTTCGAGTTTTTGTTTTTACAAATTATAGCTGGAATAGTAACAGTATTGACAATATCAGAACTTTATAAGCGTGCCAATTTATTTATATCAGTTGGTCAAATAACCTTAATTTATATTGTAGGATATTTTGCTTTTTTCATCATTCAAGAAGGAAATATTGAGTTGATAGAATGGGAGTATTTTTATTATTTTGTTTTATGTGGACTCTTAACTTTATTCGCTTTTCCACTAATTTATATTTACGAAAAAATATTTGGATTAGTATCTGATGTATCTCTGCTAGAATTGAGCGATACAAATTCTAAATTACTCAAAGAACTATCTAATAAGGCACCAGGGACTTTTCACCATTCTCTTAATGTGGCTAATTTAGCAGAAGCTGCTGCAAATGAAATTGGAGCTAATGCAATGTTAGTGAGGGTAGGAGCTCTTTATCATGACATTGGAAAAATGGTAAACCCTACCTATTTCACTGAAAATCAAATAGCCTCTATCAATGCTCATGATGAATTAGATCCAAAGGAGAGTGCGCAAATAATCACTGATCACGTTATTAATGGAATTGAGATTGCTCGAAAAAACAAGCTTCCAGATCGTATTATTGATTTTATTAGAACTCATCATGGGACTAGTATCGTATACTATTTTTATTCAAAAGAAAATGAAAATATTGGTTCTGCAGATAAAAAAGATTTTTCATATCCAGGTCCAATTCCTTTTTCTAAGGAAACTGCAATATTAATGATGGCGGATAGTGTAGAGGCTGCAAGTAAAAGTTTGAAAGAGCCAACATCTTCAAAACTAGATAACTTTGTGGAGAAGATTATTGATGGCCAAATGGAACAGGGACAATTTCTAAATGCGAATATTACTTTCAAAGAAATTCAATTAATCAAAAAAGTATTGAAAAAGAAATTGAATAATATCTATCATCTAAGAATAGAATATCCCGAATAGATTTATGTGTTTCGATATATCCTCCACAAAAATTAATAAGTTGGTTAAGAAAAACCAAAATGCTACATTTTATAAGGATTTCAATTATGAGCCCTTTTTTCATTACAATGGATTTCTGCATCCAACAGTATCTATTATAAAATTAGGGCAGCCAAAAACAATTTATCCATCAACTTGGGGTCTTGTTCCAGATTGGGGCTTGGATGATATTTCAAGTTTCAGAAAAAAATACAATACTCTTAATGCAAAAAGCGAAACTTTATTCACTTCCAATATGTATAGAGAAAGTGCTTTAGATAAAAGGTGTTTGATTATTGCAGATGGTTTTTTTGAACCACATCGTTCTTATGATGAATCTATCCCATATTATTGTTATATCCCTTCTTCTGAATTCCAGGATGGTAGAGATGTATTTGTGTTTGCAGGAATTTATAATGAGTTGAATAATACATCAAGTTGTTCTATTCTTACTACGGAAGCGAATGATTTCTTTTCAGAAATTCATAATGTTAGGAAAAGAATGCCAATTGTTTTAGATGAAGGTCTAAAAGGGGAGTGGTTGAATGAAAAATTAAATAAAAATCAAATTGCGGAAATTATGAAAGAAGGGTTTACTAAAAAGGAATTTAAAGCACATTCAGTTTCTAAGGCATTATACCATAAAAAGAGCAATACTAATATCTCCAGTATATTAGACCAAGTTATATATAATACGCTTTTCGATTAGTTCTTATCTTGTAGTATAGGAACTTTATCCTCAATTAAATCTATAGGTTTACTTACTTGTTTAGGAGCTTTAAAACGATAGCCAATAAAAACATGAAAATTATACTTAATGGGTTGAAGATTAATATTTTCATCATTATACTTTTCGCTATTCAGATTATAATTAAAACCAGAACCAAAATAATATTTTTCCCCATTATATCCCGCTGAAGCACCACTGCTTAGAGCAAAAAACATTTCATTACTTTTTTTCTTATCTATACTTTCTTCTGAATGATAGGTAGTTTCATAAAAATCAATCCCAATACCTGGATTTGCTCGGATATTTGCATACCAATAACTGTGAATTATATAGGTATAATGGTATCCAGCATTAAGAACAGCACTAAAGCCATTATATTCATTATAATTAGATTTATAAAAGATATTGCCATTATCACCCTTAACTTTATCAGTTCCTGCTACATCATAAAAATTATAATTTATTCCTACAGAAAAGGAGCCGGCAGATTTTAACTGAATTTCTGTGTTAGATTCAACTGCCTTTACAGAATAATTTTTATTAAAATTATAATGTGAGGATCCAGATAATATGTTTGTAGTTAAGTTTGGCAATTGAATTCTAAAATCTGAATCGAACATTTCAAAATCATTCGTATTTGCTATATAAAACCCTCTGGTATAATTGTATTCAAAACGATGAGTCCATTTGTCAAATAAAAGCTTTAATCTAATTCTAAAAAAATCTGTTTCGCCCTTGTTTTCTATTTCACTATCAGATAATCCTGGTCGAACTCCTAGTCTAACCGATAAAAATTTATAGCTAAAAACAAAGCCCAAACTAGCTTTTAAATTTGTCTTAATAACCGCTTTTTCGCCTTCATAAGGCATAAAGTACTTTACCTGGTCGTTCGTTATATCAAATTTGATGTTTAATTGTTTGTTATGATCCTCTATATATAAATTGCTAGTATCTATTATAGTACTGTCTTTTTCCTTATTGTTTTGTGCTAAAAGGAATGTTGTGTTTAACAAAACTAAAAATAGTAAGTAGGTTTTATTCATTTAAAATATAGGTTAAAAAAATATTTTATAATAAAAAACGATAATTTAAAGAAATAAGAAAGGATTTTCTGTCACCAATTAATCCTGCTTCAGACCTTAGCATCCAATGTTTATTATACTGATATTGAATACCAATTAGACCATTCCACCTTTCTTTAACCTGTTTGTCCATTCCATATTTAATAATCGTTTCACCATCTGCGCTTTCAATTTTATCAACGATGTCTGGTATTGGGCTTCCATCAACTAATATTTTTTTAGGAGCGGAAAGACCATCGTACCATTCATTATATTCAGCTACAAATGCATCTCTATCCTCCCAAACTTCAGATGGTAAAGCGTCAATTAGTTTAATTTGACCTTGAGTATCTGAGTTCATTTGAATACTCATAGCGCCAGCCCATAATGCAATATTACTTTCCGGTTTGTTTTTAAAAACAAATGTATGACCCAAGCGAATACCTAGCACATTGGTTCTTACGGGTTTATCTAATAATTCTGGTTGATTCCAAGTCCAGTTAGCATCTACAGAAAACCAAACAGGACCAATACCACCAGCACCTAAAACACCAACACCAACAGTATTAAAACTTTGGTCTACTACAGATTTAAAATTTAAAGGAGCAACAATATTAACTTCTGTATGAGATTCTCCATATCCAAATATGCCATATACATTTAAAAATGGCAAAATCCATAAATCTGGTCTTACATTAATCGAGAATGATGTGTTTGTATTTTGCCCAAATTCGACAAATCCTATATCTGTGAGAGGCAAATCAATATTATCAGACTTAATACCAAGTTGTAGATTTTCAAAGACTAAGCTTTGATCCATCCACATATAGTTTGCCATTAAGCCAGCAGGATAAGGAATGTCAAAACCTTTTGTATATGCACCTTGCCCTAAAATAGGGAAGAGATAGTTGTATTCCACTTGTTTTAAGCTATCCGTATAAACCTGATGTTTGGTTTTTACTTTAGTTGAAACGTATTGTGCTTGTGATTGATTGGAGTATAAAAATATACCCATCAAAACTAAAAGTGTGATTCTCATAAATTATTGTTTTTTTTATTTTTCTTGGCTTCTTTTTTCTCTTGTTTTTTCGCTTCCTTTTTTTCTGAATTTTTATCCTTTATTTTATTAATCTCATCTTTTTTCTCTTGACTAATTCCAAAAGGAATATTTAATTTTAAATATAAAGAGTTATTTCTTTTCCCAGAAACGTCTTTATATACGTTAGTTAACCCATATTGATAACGTACACCAACCGTCCAGCCAAGACCTTTTAAAAAACGATATCCAATTCCCCCTACAAGCCCAACATCAAAACGATTAACATCCTCTTTATTATTCTCTTTAATTCGCCCGGAATCACCACCTTCCTCATAATTGTATTCTATCCAAGCCTTATACATCAGTCCAAATTGAGGACCAGCCTCGACATGGATATGGTTTTTAAATTTATACTTAAGTAAAGTGGGGACCAAAAAATAACTTATTTTTTGACTATAATTACCATTGTTAAAATTTTCTTCTTCAAAATTATAAATAGAGGCTCCTAAAAATTCAAGATCAGATTGGGTCAAATTATCAGTACCAACAGAAGACTTTACTAAAACTCCTGTATTAAAGAATAACTGGTCCTTCATTTTAATATCAAAATAAAAACCTAAATTCCATGCTCTTAAATATTTGTCGGTTTCTAAATTTGAAATATTAGAAAAGTTAATTCCTCCATCAAGGCCAAATTCTATTTTTCCAGTATTTAGTTTATCACCCAATAATAATGCAATTAATACTTGGGATTGAAGATTGTAAACAAAAAATATAAAGAAAATTGCAAAAAAATATTTTTTCATTTTTATTGGATTTAATATCAAAAGTAGAGATTTATTTGCTTTATCAATTTGTAATTTACTAATTAAATACTTTTATTTTAACCAAGATGAACCAAATACCACATAAACTGCCCAATCTTCTGGTCCTCTAGCAACATCAAGTCCCATTTTAAGACCAAATATACGCGCTAAAGTATATCTAAATCCAGCACCAGCATTCCAAACAAACTCTTCAGGTTGATAATTATTTTTTTCGTTAAATGTATTGCCAACACCTACAAATGCGACCATGCCCCATCGATAATTTATACTAAAGAGTTGTTCTGTTTCTATTAATGCAGTTATATCTCCTTGGTATCTTAGTGCTGGAACCCCTCGTAATTCTATATAAGGTTTTGCATAAAAAGGAATATCTCCTGTTGCAATACGTGATGCGACCCTTATACCAGGAACCCAAAACTCACTAACTGGATAATAATAAAGGGAATAGAAATTAAGTGTTCCCCAATTTTTATCACTCCCAATTAATTCTAAATTTTGATCATAACTTAAATGTACTTTTGAACCTTTCGTGGGAGAAAAGATATTGTCAAAGCTTTCAAATTCTCCTATTATAGAAACTCCACTATTCCATAAATCAAAATCTGAGATATTCACTTCTGGAAATTCAGGGTTTAATAGAAAGTCAATATTAATTTTTGAAAGTTGGTATTTTCCTCCTAAAAAAAAGTTGCTTTCTTTAATTCTAAAAACTGCTTGTTGTAAAAAGAAATAACTGTTTAAATTAAACTCTCTAGAGCTTTCTGGAAACAATTGACTATAATAGGTTAGATTAACATCTGCATAAGCAAGTAATCCCCGATATCTAATGCGATCATTTTTCCAGTAACCAGAATAGCCACCTCCTACAAACCATGTTCCATTTTCGGTATAACCACCAGCTAAACCAACTAAGTCAGGCTTTTGAAATTTTTGATTGTCATTGTTTTCTTTCGTAATAAAATAGAGACCTGCAGCAGCTAAACCAAAACCTACTGCGGGTTCGGTAATTGGAGAAAGAATGGGTAAAACCCCATGTAATTCACCCAAAAACTGACTTAAGTCGATTGCCCCATCAATAGAGTCTCTGTGTTTTTTTAATATTTGAGAATTTCCGATAGAACAATTTCCTATAAAGAAAATAAGTAAAAATAAGTATTTCATATTAACCTTTATTCTTTGCTTTATTTTTATCAAACCATATAAAAGTATAGCCCAAAAGATAGGTAGTAAAATCTGCTCCGCCTGAAGTATATAAACCATTTGTAACTACTAATTTAAGAGAACCTAATTTGTTTAAACGATAAGAACCAGTAATGCCATATTTTGAATTTTCTTGATTGTTATCTTGCTCTATATTATTAATAGAAGTTTCCCCATAAGCAACTTGACCTATAGATGCAGATAACCAAAACTTAGAGTTAAATATATAAGCAACGTGTAATTGAGTGCTTAATAATGGTTTTTGACTTAATGTGTTTCCATTATTAAAAGAGGTGTTTTCTGTAAAAAACCAAGAGTCTAAATGAAGTTCTAAAACAATTTTTTTAGTAAGTAGATAAGAACCAGCCACTTTTACTTGAAAACCCCATCTATTGGCCCCCATATTTATAAGTTTAGTGTCGTCATATTGGCCTAATGGTACTTTAATTTTTAATGCTGTACCCAATTTAAATTTTTTCTTTTCTCGATCTTTAAACTCTTTTATACTTAGGGCTTTATCACCAATTAATATCATGGATAACCTTAGCGTTGGATCGTGAAGTCCATTTTTATAAACCGTTGTATCCACTTTAGATACCAAAGTATTTAAGTTACCAAATGAATAAGTCCCAACAATATCAAACTTAGCTGGTTTATTAAGTAATTTAAAACTTCGACCATAAAAGCCTGCCACTGAATTCAATTTGGCGTTTAGGTTTTTAATCTCTTGGGCATTTAAAAGAATATCCCCATCTGAATAGCCATAGGCTGTACCTGCAAAATTTGTTTTTAGGGGTACTGAAGATAAAAATCTTGGTTCTAAATCTTGTGCTTGTAGTGGAGCAATAAATAGCAACCCAATTAAGCTAATTATAAATATTTTTAATCTGTTCTTGAAAATAAAATAAGACAAGTTTAGGAAGTTTTTGAGTTAGTCAATAAATTCAAAGGTAAAATAAAATTAAACGGCAAAAAATTAATAATACTACCAAGCCAGATGATTTTCATATTGGATGATTTCATATACGTGTTTATCCTTTTACAAATAATTAGCATACTTTTATTTAAATTAATAATAGAAAATATTTATTATGACAGTGCAGCCACTCAATTATTAAACACTATAAACACTGAATTAGTAATACCAGTAATGAAACAAAAAAACTATAAAGTATTTAAATCTGAAAGTAAGAATTAAAATTTAAATATTGTGGGAATACGCTCTTCAGTAAAGATACTAGACATAATTAATGATGTTTTGTTTTTATTTTGGAAGTATAATGGAATATGGCATGAAAGAAAAGATATTATTACCACTGACCCTGGATTATACTACCTTAATAAACCTATTAGGGATACAAGGGGTACTGCAATTATGAAAGAGCAGCAAGTAAGAGGTTCTCATAAAATTGGGAAACATCAAGTTAAATACTTAGCCTTGAAGCAACAAAAACCAATAACTGTGATAAGAGATTTTGATAGAGATAATGAATTGTACTAGTTATCTGGCTTAGAAGAAAAAGGAAACTTTGGTATTAATATTCATAATTCAAGAAGTATAAAGCCCAAGATATTTCATAATTGGAGCGCAGGTTGTTCTGTTCAATAAGATCCTCAATCCTATAAAGAGTTTATGCAAATCTGTAAAAACTCTAGAGATGTTTGGAGTAATAGCTTTACCTATATGATGATGCACGAGATGGATATATAACCATCTTTGAATTATAATTTGTTTAAATTTTTTCTTATACCGACAGCTACTAATTTCCCTAATTGTCCATAAGATTTAAATACTTTAGTATCCTGATTAACATTTTTATAAGCTCCAGAATTAATTTCATTATATCGAACCTTTAAAAGTATATTATCAGGTTCATTACTATTGTAAATAGATATGTTTACTGTGATTTTTGAATTAGCTATATTTTCATCATTGCTATATTCGGTATAAATTTTAATAGTATGTATTTTCATTACATAATCAACAGCTTTTAAATTTGTATAATCAACATTATCTAAATTTTTCCCAACTTTTATATTGGCTTTTTTTAAATAATAATTAAACCTCTCGATAAATTCAGGTTCATAATATTTCTCTCTATCAGAATACCAATCTTTTTTAAATTTTTCCCCTTTGCCACTTTCAATGCTATTGTACTCTTGAACTTTATAATTAAGAAACTCTTTTTCGGTGTCGTAATCAGGGACTTTTATGTTAGAATAATCAAATATCAAATTATATGCAGATATCCCTTTTAAATTTGAATAATCCCCCTCTAATATTTCAACATTTTGAGAAAATAAAGTTGCTGAAAGTATCATTATAAATAAAGGTATATGTTTCATGTATTTTAAAGTTTAATATTTTTTTGAATCTCTTTTTCATTTTAAATTTAGTTAAAAATTTGATAATCAGCACCTTTTTAACAAAAATTAAGAGATTATTCTTGTGTTAAAAGGGGGTTTATATCCTAAATAATAAAGGGTTTATCCTTTTTTAGCATTGAATTATTATAATGCAGATTGGTAAAAGCAGGTGGTAGAGAATTAGCTGGTTTAGTGAAAAGAAGAAACGAAGAAGGAGTTTTATATTTCGGTTAATTTTAATCAAGAAAATTCTCTAATTGAAAATAAAAATAGGGGAGTTTTTGAATTATTTTTGGACTACTATAATTATAAAAAAACAAACCCCTTAATATACAATATATTAAGAGGTTTTGATGTGAGCCCGACAGGATTCGAACCTGTGACCGCCTCCTTAGAAGGGAGGTGCTCT